>Ga0302185_10002561_pt1 | contig 11868 bp, 14 predicted proteins | sample II_Bog_E1_1_FD_200231 | JGI IMG/M metagenome (GOLD analysis project Ga0302185, IMG submission 200231) | Peat permafrost microbial communities from Stordalen Mire near Abisko, Sweden - II_Bog_E1_2 | ecosystem: Environmental > Terrestrial > Soil > Wetlands > Peat | place: Sweden: Abisko... | reverse complement strand
GCCGTTCCACACCCCAACGCCCATTTAAAAGCTAAGTCAAGAAATGAAATTTGGGAACAAGTTGGCAAACAATTCATGAATGGCATGATAAAGTAGGGCTAATCCATCCCTTTGTAGACCATTCAGGCAGTCAATAAAATGAACTACGCCCCCACCTCATAATTAATCATCCAGCGAATACCATACTTATCTGTCACCATGCCAAATACGGCGCCCCAAAACTGTTTGGCCATCGGCATGGTAACGGTGCCGCCCTCGGCCAGCTGGTTAAAAACCGAATGGGCCTGCGCTTCGTCAGTCATGCCGAGGCTAAGGCTAATGGCATCGCCATGATGGATTGGCCGGCCCGGCATGCCATCTGAAAACATCAGCATATTTTCGCCGAAAGACAGGCGGGCATGCATGATCCTGTTTTTTTGTTCTTCCGGCAAATTAGGGTTGGTGTCGCCAAAACGGCCCAGGTCATGTGTCCTGCCATCAAAAATTTTGGCATAAGTATTCATTACTTCTTCGGTATTCCCTTCGAAATTTAAATAGGGTATCAGTTTCATAATTGGATTATTTGATACTAAAGTACAAAGTTTTTACAAGCCGAAAATTTTAAACAAATAATTTATTCGCTTCAAAAAGTTAACTTTGCTATATAAACTTAATAAGATATGCGATTAGTAATAGATCTTGACGAAAAATATAAGAACCTTTATTACGAAATGGCAAAGGCGACCGAAGCCGTAATAGTAGAGGAAGAAGACACAGACTTCGCGGCTGAACTTCCCGAGCATGTTATAGCAGGCATCAGAAAAGGTCAGGAACAGGCCAAAAATGGCCAAACTAAATCGTACGAGGAAGTGAAACAAATGTTGGCTAAGCGATGGCCCTAAGAATTATTTTTTCGGACGTGGCTGCGGAAATGCTGGTGACCATCGGAGAGTTTATCGAAAATAAGTGGAGCAAAAAGGAAACCTATAAATTCTTAGAAAAAGTTCATAAAAAAATCGGCCTCGTTGCAACACAGCCTTACATGTGTAAAGCCTCTCTTTTCGACGAAAACGTGAGAATTGGCTATATATCCAAACAAACCTCTTTTTATTACGAAATTCGCCAAAATGAAATAATTATTTTGTTTTTTTGGGATAATCGACAAGAGCCTTTCTTTACCGATTAAACCCAGTTATAATGGCTTTACTAACCGTCCTTCTCTGTATCATCCTGCTCGTCCTTTTGGTAAGCTGGGCAAAAATGAACCCTTTTTTGGCGTTTTTGATCATTTCCGTTGCCGGTGGTTTGTCACTGGGCATTCCGCCCGGAAAGATTGCGGCATCGGTTGAAGGCGGCCTGGGCGGTACCCTGGGGCAGATAACTATCGTCATCTGTCTTGGCGCCATGCTGGGTAAACTGGTGGCCGAAAGCGGGGCGGCGCAAAAAATATCATCCGTACTTGTTGGCGCCTTTGGCGTAAAACACGCGCAGTGGGCATTGCTTATAGTAGGTTTTATCATCGGCATTCCACTATTTTATAACACCGGGTTTGTACTGGCGGTACCCATCATTTTTTCGGTTAGCTATAAATATAAATTACCTCCTGTTTACGTAGGGCTACCCATGCTGGCTGCATTATCGGTTACGCACGGCTTTTTGCCGCCGCATCCTTCGCCAACCGCATTAGTTGCAAGGTTTAATGCTGATATGGGCAAAACGTTAATTTACGGCCTTATTGTTGCTGTTCCGGCAGTTATCCTGGCCGGGCCGGTTTATTCAAGATTTCTAAAAAAGATTAAATCCCACCCGCTCGAAACTTTCGCCGCGAAAGAACTACCCGCCAACAAACTTCCCGGCACAGCCAACAGCTTTTTAACGGCGCTATTGCCGGTTATACTATTGCTTGCAGCTACCATTTATCTTAATGTCGACAAATCGACCGGCAAACTACATAACATCATCAGTTTTTTTAGCGGTGATGGCTCTATGGTAATGCTCATTTCCATCGTTGTAGCCACTTTTACACTTGGTATAAGCCAGGGCACCGATGCCAAAAAACTTGGAAACCTTTACGGCGATGCGGTAAAGGATATTGCACTTATATTACTCATCATTGCGGGTTCCGGGGCGTTCGGGCGTGTGCTGAAAGACAGCGGCGTAAGCGACCAAATTGCCGTATTGTTTAAAACGCTTAATGTACAACCCCTGGTACTCGGTTGGCTACTGGCCGCCATTATCCGCATTAGCCTTGGTTCGGCTACCGTTGCGGGTTTAACTGCAGCAGGAATAGTGGCCTCCATGGTTACACACAACCATACCATCAACCCCAACCTCATGGTACTTTCGATTGGCGCAGGCAGCCTGGCATTTTCGCACGTGAACGATGGGGGGTTTTGGCTGTTTAAGGAGTATTTTAACCTTTCGATAAAAGATACGATAAAATCGTGGTCGGTAATGGAAACGATTGTTTCAGTAGTGGGGTTGGCGGGGGTGCTGGTGTTGAATATGGTTGTTTAGTTCATGGTTCATGGAAAGTAGGCGAATCTGCCATGAACTATGAACTATGAACCATGAACCATGAACTCTTTTAATCAAAATCCAAATTAAACTTATTCTTCAAATCAACCATTGCCGGGTTTTTGGCAGCCATGTGCTGAAACTTCTCGGCAGCGGTGTACGGGCGTTTTACTACTGCCTTTTCGTCAATCCGGGCGCTTACTTCAATGTTGAAATTGCGGAGGCCCATTCTTAAAAAGTTAAGCAGGTTGGGGCGCTCGTCCCTGAACATATTTTCCTGCACTTTGTTCTCCACCACAATCTCATAGCTATCTGGTCCCAAAGCTTTCGGCGCCACCGACGTAAATATGGTGAGCGCATTTTTTTTGCCGTCGCTTTTCAGCCGGGCGGCAAAATCGCTCCAGGCTTTTAAAAACTGGTCGTTTGTATAAGCGTCTTTGGCGTCCCCTTTTAGGTAGGGGTCCTCCTCTTCAGCTATTTCCTCGCGGGTTTTGCTAACATCTTTCAGGGATGGTATTTTAACCGAGGTCACTGCCCCGTTTGCATTGGGGATAAATAGCTTCGGTTTTTCGGCTGGCGCTTCTTCTTTTACAGTTGGCTTTGCAGGCTCCGGCGATTTGTTAGTTTGATAATTTACCGCCGGGTCGCTGGCCAGCATTACCTTTTCGGCTTGTTTTTCCGGGGTTTCCGGCTTTATTGCTGCGGGCTCAGGTTTTTTTTTTATTTGCCCGTCTGTTGCGGGCATTGCAGCAAGCGGGTTTACCGCGAGGTTAAACGCCGAGGGCAAATTGCACATTTTCAGCAGGGCCAGCTCTACCTGCAGCCGTTGATTTTTACTCAGCTTGTAACTCAAATCGCATTGATTGGCGATGTTGAGCGCAGACATTAAAAACGAAACCGATGCCGCCTGCGACTGCTGCAAATATTTCGACTTGATGCCCTCGCTTACCTCCAAAAGTTTTAGTGTGGCTTGATCTTTACCTACCAGCAGGTTGCGAAAATGCTCCGACAATCCCGATATAAAATGTGCCCCGTCAAAACCCCGCGCTAAAATCTCGTCAAAAAGCAACAGGCTTTGACTGTTGTCTTCATTCAGCAATCTGTCGGTAATATTGAAGTAGTAATCGTAATCCAGGATGTTGAGATTATCGATTACGGCCTTATAGGTTACCTTTCCGCCGGAAAAGCTCACGATCTGGTCGAACATCGATAAAGCATCCCTCAGCCCGCCATCAGCTTTTTGGGCGATGATGTGCAGCCCGTCCGGCTCATAGCTTATCCCTTCTTTTTGGGCGATACCGGCCAGGTGATTGGCCATATCGTCCACCCGGATGCGGTTAAAATCAAATATCTGGCAACGGGAAAGTATAGTCGGCAGGATTTTGTGTTTTTCCGTCGTGGCCAGGATAAATATGGCATAGTGCGGCGGCTCTTCCAGCGTTTTTAAAAAGGCGTTGAAAGCGGCCTGCGACAGCATGTGCACTTCATCGATGATGTATATCTTGTACCTTACGGCCTGGGGCGGTATGCGCACCTGTTCGATCAGGCTGCGGATATCATCTACCGAGTTATTGCTGGCGGCATCCAGTTCATGCACATTAAAGGAGTTGCCATTTTGAAACGACAGGCACGAAGCGCAAACGCCGCAAGCCTCGCCGTTTGGCTGCAAATCGGTGCAGTTGATGGTTTTGGCCAGGATACGCGCACAGGTGGTTTTGCCCACGCCGCGCGGACCGCAGAATAAAAACGCCTGCGCCAGCTGGTTATTTTTGATGGCGTTTTTCAGCGTGTTGGTAATATGCTGCTGGCCTACAACACTTTCGAAAGTGACGGGGCGGTATTTGCGTGCCGAAACAATAAAATTATCCACAGCGACTAAGGTAATAACATTTACCGTAATGTTAAAAGCGGTGTGGGTAATTAGCTAATAAGTTTAGCTAAAGCAGCCCGAGACTTATGGAGTGGCCGCCGGATTTTGTAGCGTAGCGCTACACGTGCTACAACATGCTACAAAGCGCTACAAGGCTAATAATGAGCAAATTAAATACTGACAATATTTTGTCAGTGACAAAATATTGTCAGTAAAAATTAACCTTTGGGCAATAATTTAACCCGATCAACTACCCTGCAGGTAGTTTAAACATTCCGTTGAAACGGGCATATGTAAACCCGGCAAAGGGGTAATATCTTAAAAATCATCTTCCGGCAAATGATCATCATCATCGGGGTCCAATATATTATTGTCCAGTTCAATTTCGTGCAGGTCGTCCGCATCCTCCGCCATATCTTCGAAATCTTCGTCGTCGATGTCGCTCCAATCATCATCTTCGTCCATGTCGTCCCCATCGCCATCGCCGGGGAATAATAAGGTCATGGGTTCTTCTTCGTTTAATGCAATGGTCATCATAACACAAAGCTAAACAAACTAAGATAAAAAAGTCATACTGTCCCGTAAGGTAATGGCAAGACTTGAGGGTGCAATTACTTTTTCAAATTTATGGTCGTTAATTGAGGCCCTGAATCGATACCACCAAAGAATACCTCTCGATTAAATAAAGTGCAGGTATGATTGGTAATGTTGCTGATTGTATAAATGGGATTATATGCTGAATCAACCTTATTGGTTTGGCCGTCGATATAGGCAACCCTGAATTTCAGCGTATCGCCGCTGATCAGGTAGGTTGCGGTATCTTTTTGCCCGTTAATGCTCCAATACAATTTGCCGTATGTGGTGAAATTGAAGTAGTCGCCGGTTTTTCCGATATAGTTTGATCCGCTCGGGGGCACGTTCGCTCCGTTGCTTGTAAAGGTAGAGTCGTTCACAACTGTCCAATTGCTCCCGATAAGCGAAGAAGATGGTTCCGCTTTGTTTACATTTTCTTTTTTACAGGAGGTCAAAATAGCGGCTATTACAAAAATTAGCGTACAAATGGCAGGGGTTCTCATCGTTTTATAGGGTAGTTAGTGGCTTAACAACTATACGCAATTATTCGGCGCGGCGATACGGCACACCCTGAAAATTGATCTTTTTGCTAGTCGAAAACTTTCCGCTACTCCATGAAGTCCATGCCCTTCCTCGCCCGCCATAGCTTTAGTGAAGGAGGGTTATCCTAAAAAGTCCATGTCTTCCTTCGTCAACTCGATGCTGGCCGCTGCCATATTTTCCTCGAAATGCGCCAGCGACGATGTCCCCGGAATGGGCAAAATCCATGGCGAGCGGTGCAGCAGCCAGGCAATATTGGCCTGCACTGCCGAAATACTGTATTTTTTGGCGATGGCCGCAATGCGCTCATCCTTTTTCGGCGTGGAAAGGAACAATGAGAAATAAGGCACCAGCGGTATGCCGTTGGCCTCGCAAATATCCAGCAGTTCTTCGCCGCCGTTGCTTATAAAGTGCCCGTTCCCGTGTGTGGTACGCTGTGCGTGTCCGTACATGTTTTCCACGGTGGCAATTTCGCCCATTTTCATGGCGGTTTGCAGTTCATCGCGGGTTACATTGCTTACGCCCACATGCAAAATCTTGCCCTCCTGCTGCATTTCAAACATGGCCTCCATCGATTCTTCAAACGGCACGCCATGCCCGCCAATAGACCTGAAATGCACCAGTGTTACCTGCTCTATCTTCAACGTCCTCAAGTTATTTTCAATGCTGGTGCGTAAATTTTCGGGCGTGTTAAACGCTATCCAGCTTTTATCAGGTTTACGCGCGCCGCCCACTTTGGTGCAAATTACCAAATCATCCTTATAAGGGTATATTGCCTCAGCGATCAGCCGGTTGGTTACGTCCTCGCCATAATAATCGGCGGTGTCGATAAAATTTACGCCCAGTTCAACTGCGCGTTTTAATATTTGCAAAGCTTCGGGCCGGTTGGGCGGTTCGCCGTAAATGCCTTCGCCGGTAAGGCGCATAGTGCCGTAGCCCAGGCGGTTAACGGTTAATGGATGTGCGGATCTGCCCGCAATGGTTATCGTTCCTGCATTAAACATAAGTAGTGGTTTATTTTTTGCTAAGTTAAGGCGGCTAACGCCCCGATTGCAATCAGGACAATGTAATTTTTGCGCCTGTGTCATTTTAAAAAAGGCGCCGTAATTGAAGCGAGCCGATTGCCCTAATGAAATTATTTCCCAAAAACATTTAAATTAGGAACCTAAGTTGATGCTTGAGCCTGGCTTGAACCAGTCAGCAGGCAGTTAACATTTTAAATATGAAAAAAACACTCATAACGTATCTGCTGACGCTTACATTTCTGACCTGTTTTGCGCAATACAAATCCGATAGCTATCGGATGCGCCCGGTGGACCAATTGATTAATAAAACCGACCCTGGTTGGCCAACAGTAAGCAACTGGATAGATACCGCCAAAAATAAAATCGAGGTCCTTCCAGCCGATAGCGCAAAAGCCAAAGACGCACTCTATAAAACGCAGGTTACCACACGTTCGATAATGGGAGCTATTGTTTATTCCACGGGCGGAATTTTAATAGACGACGGGTGGATCAGGATTTTCGGTTCGGGCAGCGCCAAATTGCAGCGAACACTTCCTGATTGGAACAAGGGCAAAGCCTTTAAAGAGTTTGGCGATCGTCCTGCTTTCTTCCTGGTGGCCGATGACGCGGCCGGGGGCTTGTTTGCTATAAACTACGGGCCATTTGGGTCCGATTTGGAAAATATTTATTATTTATCGCCGGATAGCTTGCAATGGGAAGCGCTTGGAATAAATTATGAAGACTTTATTGAGTTTTGTTTTTCCGGCGACCTGGAAAAATTTTATGCCGGGATACGGTGGAAGTCATGGCGAAAAGATGTTCAATCGATCAAAGCTGATGAAGTGTTCCACATTATGCCGCCATTATGGTCGGTTGAGGGTAAGGATATTGAAAAAAGTATTAAAAAACCGGTACCGGCTGACGAACAGTATGAGTATAATTTTTCGTTGCTAAAAGCAAAACCGGTAGATAAAGACGGCCATTAAGCAAAACCCTCTGTCGCGCCAGGGATTTCTATGGCAAAATCAAGAAAAAGAATAGTTTTTTTCAAATGGACTGTTTCTCTTGATTACTGCCAAAGCCAGGGCGATCAATTTGTTTCTAACGGCATTGATGACGGACATCTTGTGTTTTCCTTCGCTCACTTTTCTGTTGAAATAATCCTTGAAAGCGGTGATCGATCTGATCGCATTCCAGGCGGAAAGGTTAAGTAATACTTTTAACTTTTTATCCCCCATTTTAGACACTTTGGTTCTGCCTTTTACAGAACTTCCCGATTGATACGGAAATGGAGCCAGACCACTATAGCAGCTTAGTTTTCTGCTATCTGTCAGCCTGGTAAAGCCGTTAGTAACAATGATCAGGGCCATTGCTGTTTGCTTACCAATTCCAGGCACTGTTTTAAGCAATTCGTATTGGTGGTTAGCTAACTCATTCTGCTCTATCAGCTGTTCCATCTTTAACTCAATAGCCTCAATGCCTAGCTTTAAGGCCAGCAGGGGCTTCTTAAAAAGCGGATCATTCTTGTTTTCCTGGCTCAACTGTGAGTGCGCCTTTACCAGCCTGTTTCTTTTTACCTGAAGTTCTTTAATGTCCTGAATGATTTTATTCGCAGGCATCCAAAAGACAGCTTTATCGGCAAACCGGTAGGCATATTGCGCGATCCGGATAGCGTCCCACTTGTCAGTTTTTCCTCTTACAAGTCCCTGGCTTCTTTTGATCTGGATCGGCAGCTCTACCCAAACCTTAGCTTGTTCAAGGATCGAGGCATTCAGAAAAGCATGGCCATACTTACCGGTATGCTCCATGCAAAACAAGTTTCCGGTTATTTCGGCTTTCAACTGTTTTTTTAACCCTTTTAAGAAACTTCTGATCTCTTTGGTATTGTTGTTAACCCTGGTTTGGTAGACAATCCCATAGCCCGGTTTGAAGACTGCAATATCTAACCATAGTTTAGATACATCAATACCTGTAAAAAATGAAAACTGTTCCATAATGTTTAATTTTGAGTTGTTTAGAAAGTATCGCAGTTATGCTTACAGCTTATATCCATAATAATAGGCCTGCATGCCTGAATTTCTATTTAAGCCCGGAGCATAGCAAAGTCAGAGGACCGAATCCCTAATTAGGTCTTTATACCTGGATAGCAGATGGTTCACCTCTGACTTGCGATATCTTTAAATATAAAACAAACCTAATGGATAGCAGCGGATACCGGCCTTTTAAGAAGTAACAGTTTGCAGTGGCAGTAGCAGTTGCCGGCTTGTAGAATAAGCGCGTAAAGCCTGAAGGCGTATGAGCGGATAGCCCGCCCGGGCTCCCTTATTTTTTAAGTAGCAGTTTACAGTGGCAGTTGGTCGTTAAGAATTTGGTTATGTGACACAGCAACATGGCTGTAGAGACGCAATATTTTGCGTCTCGGACCTAATCAAAGGAATTAACCGGAAAATTACGTCACCATTTTTAAACCCTGACATCGGGTTCGAGACGCAAAATATTGCGCCTCTACAGCATTACTGCAAAAAATTGCAGACAATTGGACGAATATTCAGGCAAAAAATTGCACATTTTATCACAAATACCTATCTTTGCAGCCCCGTAATAGTGGGTAATTTATTAAAAATCAAAGTATAACAATGCAACAGTACGAAATTGTGATCATTCTGACCCCGTTGCTATCCGAAGAGACTGCTAAAGAAGCCATTGGCAAATTTAGCAAGATCATCGCCGATGGCGGAGCCGAAATTGTCCAGGAGGACAATTGGGGTTTGAGAAAACTTGCGTACCCTATCCAAAAAAAGACGACAGGGTACTATCACTTAACTGAATTCAGGGCTCCGGGTGATTTAATTAATAAACTGGAGATTGAATTACGCCGCGATGAGCGCGTATTGCGTTTCCTGACCATTGCTTTGGATAAGCATGCCGTTGCTTATAACGAGAAAAAACGCAGTGGCGCATTTAACCAAAAGAAACAACCTAAAACAGAGGAGGCAAACTAATGGCAAACGAACAAATTAAATACGTTACCGCCCCCAAGGTTGAGGATACACGTAAAAAGTACTGTCGTTTTAAAAAGAATGGCATTAAGTACATCGATTACAAAGACGCTAACTTTTTATTGAAGTTTATTAACGACCAGGGTAAAGTATTGCCCCGCCGCTTAACCGGTACTTCGTTAAAGTTTCAGCGCAAGGTGGCCCAGGCTGTTAAACGCGCCCGCCATATTGGTTTATTACCGTACGTAACGGATTCACTTAAATAAACAGGAGGTTTAAAGCAATGGAACTTATTTTAAAACAAGACGTTAAGCACCTGGGTGAAAAAGACGATATCGTAAAAGTGAAACCAGGTTATGGCCGTAACTTCCTTATCCCTAAGGGTTATGCCATACAGGCTACCGAATCGGCACGTAAAGTGCTGACCGAAAACCTGAAACAGGCACAGTTTAAACAGGACAAGATACGCAAGGATGCCGATGCAATTGCTGCCCGTTTGGAAGGCGTTAAGCTGACCATCGGCGCCAAAGCAGGCGAAACCGGCAAAATTTTCGGCGCCATCAACACCATACAGGTGGCCAATGCGCTGAAAGAACAAGGCTTTGATGTTGACCGCCGCCGCATTACTTTCGACCAGGACCCCAAATTTGTGGGCGATTATATTGCAAACCTTAACCTGCACAAAGAAGTGAAGGTACAGGTGCCGTTTTCGGTTGTAGCGGAATAAAAACCCCCTCTAAATCTCCCCCTGAAGGGGGAGACTTAAAAAGCATACCATTTAAGGTGTTTTGCGATAGCAGGACACCTTTTTAGTTTCCAGTTTTTATTTCAGGCCAATGAAAAGTGTATGAAAGAATAACATTGCTCTTAAAGTCTCCCCCTTCAGGGGGAGATTTAGAGGGGGTTTCGCTAAATTGTTACGCAACAAAGACCATTAATTTTTTCAAAAATCCTACGTTTGCAACATGAAAAAACTACTTCTGCTATCTGCAATCATATTCGGCGCATGTTACGGCGCATCTGCACAGTATTATTACAGCAACAACAATACTAACACGGCTAAAATTGGTTTCGGCATCAGTTCCGGCTTTGCAACCGGACCGGTATCCGGCGAATTCCCCGAGGCAGGCGCCATCACCGCTAACCTGGAACTGCCGTTGGGCAAATCGCCTGTAAGCGTATTATTTGCAACCGGGTATACCTTTTATGTATCGGGCGGCGGCTACGATGTAGGCATCAGCCCCTATGGTTACAGCGTCGGCACCGGCTACTATGGCAATATAGCCTCGTTTATCCCTGTCGAAGCCGGCTTAAAAGTGTATGTAGCCCCCAGGGTTTTTCTCGCGGGGCTGGCGGGCGTATCCTTTAATGTGAATACCTATTCGTCCGATTACACCAACAACGCAAATGCTTTCATTTATTCGCCCGAAGTAGGTTATTCCTTTCCGTTTGGTTTCCGAGGCAAATCCAACCTTGATTTGAGCCTGATGTACGAAAACCGGCCCGAAACCGGCGGCGGCTATAGCCAGGTTGGCTTAAGGGCGGTTTGGAATTTTAAGCTCGGCAAATAAACGGCGAAAAACATCCTATATCGCCCGGTCATTTACACTTTTTGAAGCGCCAGGTTTTGTGTCCTTAGTGAAACCTTTGTGCCCTTCGTGGTTAATTTTCCATCGAAGACGCAAAGGTTTCACCAGGGTGTATTTGTGCCGAAATTTGTATTTTTAAGGCGATGAAAACCGCGAAGGGCAAAACCACTAACGCAAACCGCAAACCGGCTGCCGGAAAATCAAAAGGCATTGCCCGCAGCGGTTGGCTCAAGCTGCTTTTGCGCGTCATAAAGCTGGCCTTTATCTTTTTTGTGGGCAGCAGCATCTTTTTTGTCATTCTTTTCCGTTTTGTGAACCCTCCCGTTACTTTCCTGATGATCCAGCGCGGCTTTGAACGCAAAGCTGATGGCAAGGACTGGAAAATAGAAAAGCAATGGATCGACTTTGACCAGATTGCCGACCCCATGAAACGCGCCGCCGTGGCTGCCGAGGACCAAACCTTTTTGGAAAACCACGGCTTTGATTTTAAGGCGATGGAAGCAGCGTATAAAAAGAACGAACACAGTAAAAAACTCATCGGCGGCAGCACCATTACCCAGCAAACTGCCAAAAACGTATTCCTTTGGCCGGGAAGGTCATTGCTGCGAAAAGGGATCGAAAGCTGGTTCACCCTGCTGATCGATGTTTTTTGGAGCAAAAAAAGGGTAATAGAAGTTTACCTGAACGAAATTGAAATGGGCGATGGTATTTATGGTGTGGAAGCCGCCTCACAGGCTTATTTTCATAAATCAGCCAGCCAGCTCGACAACTCCGAAGCTGCGGCGATAGCCTCCATC
>Ga0302185_10002560_pt1 | contig 11870 bp, 11 predicted proteins | sample II_Bog_E1_1_FD_200231 | JGI IMG/M metagenome (GOLD analysis project Ga0302185, IMG submission 200231) | Peat permafrost microbial communities from Stordalen Mire near Abisko, Sweden - II_Bog_E1_2 | ecosystem: Environmental > Terrestrial > Soil > Wetlands > Peat | place: Sweden: Abisko... | reverse complement strand
TCTGCTTTAGGATATAAATCACTGACAAGTTTTGTGACAGGATTTGCATCACCATCGTATGTATAGTCTGCGGCATGCTCCTTGTAGAAGGTTGCCAATTTGCCAACGTGTTGTTTGATTGATGATATGTATTTTTCGTTTTGGGGTAGTGGCCTCATGCCAATGGCATACTCTTTGCCGTTGCCACCTGTTACCGAAACGCTAAAACGTTGAACACTTGTGATTGGAGTAACCGAGCGTTGCGTCACCGCTACCTTATTTGCCTGTGCTTTTTTTGCAGCATTACTTTCTTTTTCGACAGCTTTGACGAAAGACTTTGCAATACCAAACCATGATTTTCTTCGTGCACTCATATCATAATTATACAGCTTGAGTGAACTTCCGTTCCTTTGTTAACTCTTCTTCTGTTAGTTCGAGTTCACTCATGATTGCCTGAGTTTCCTTCTTCTTGCATTCCAATACTCCAAACTTTGTATGGAGGGTCATTTCCTTGGGCAATGGCAATAATATTGGGGTAGAAAAGATTTATAGCGATGTTGTATAAGACAAGGATCGAATTATCTTCAAAAGTATCATCGATATGTTGAAAATTCTTACGAAGAACCGAACCGCTATGTACCTCTGGAGTCCTCAGCGTATCGTCATACCACGATAAAGTCTTTGAGTAATCCTTCAGAAAAATCCATGGAGTTCCCTCGATGATCTTAAAGAACTTTCCCTTCTTTGATTTACCAGACGAAACCTTAACCTCCTCGCCTGATATATAGACACTTGCGAAGTTCATCATTCGTTCCCAAAGAATGCGACTTTTCACAATCACATTTTGATCCAATGACATTTTTTTGATAAGTTCATACGGAGTCGTGTTGGTAGCATCGTACCCTCGTGAATATAGGATAGTGTTATATAGACCCATATCAACTTCACCTATGTAAAACATTTGTAGTTTTATATCAAAAAGCGCATGTACTAACTTACCGAGACGATCCTGTGGTTGACCAGAAGCTATGTAGGTCCTGTAAAAGGTCATGATATCAAAACGAACGATATTGCTATGCTCAATGAATATCGTTTGCTGTTGTGGAGTTAGGTCACCGTTCGCCTGGGTATACTTATCAATGAGAGCTTGTTTTAGCTTATCTTCGAACTCGGCTATAGTTGTTTCTAACTCGTCCATGATCGCATTTTACTCCGAATGATATGTACAACTTACTATATCTATTTGAATGCTTTTAATTGTCTAGTTTGTTTATTACTGGCTATGTTCCTACTCCTACCTATTCGTTCCTATATATTTATATATAAGAAGAGGGAAGAAAAAGAGAAGAAATAAGGTGTTAGAGAGGTGAAAAAGTGTAGATTACGGAATCTACTATTTTAGATGAGAAAAAAGTCTAAAATAACTATTGCAACTATCCATATTTGGGTGGTATACTATTCATATAAAGCATAGTCAAAGGGTATCAAAATGGCTAGAAGAATAGGGTCAAAGAACAAACCGAAGACGATCACAGAGGGAGCTTTTGAATGTACGCTTGAACAGCGCATGAAGATCGTTGCTGACCTGATACTTGAACGAATCGTGGAAGATCGAAGCTTTGGCAGCAAGATAGTCGATATTCTAGGTATTGGGGTGGAAAATGTTACCAAGCACGAGTAAACAACGCATTGGCTTACTAGCCGTTCGTGTATCGTCTGGTAAGCAAAAACGTGACGGTGATTCGCCAGAAGAGCAGCGTCAACGTGGTGAAAACCTGGCTCGCAATAACAACGTCGAGATTGTTAAGACTATCATTTTAGTTGAGTCAGCTTCTCATGCAGAACAACCGATGCAAGAGATTATCGAACACTGTAGAGCCAACCCGAGCATAGAAGTAGTACTCATTAAAGCTATTGATCGCTTTACGCGTGGTGGCTCGGTGGCCTACATTAAACTAAAAGAACAACTAGATAGCCTTGGCGTTACTCTACTTGATACCTTTGGTATCATTGACGGACGTAGAGTTAATACGCTTGAACATACCGGCTTTAGCTACTATTGGAGCGATTACAGCCCATCGTTTAAAAGTGAGATATTAGAGGCTGAACATGCCAAAGATGAACTACGTGACATTATGACCCGTATGATTGGTGCTGAAATACGCTACACCCAACTAGGCTACTGGATGCGTCAACCACCTTACGGCTTTACAAGCGAAACGCTTGATACAAATCATGGTAAACGTGTCATTTTAAAACCACATCCTAAAGAAGCACCATTTATCAGACGCATTTTTGAGATGCGTGCTCAAGGTATATATAGCGGGCAAGAAATCGCAGATGAAGTGAATAGCTTAGGCTTCAAAACACGCACCACCTACGTTCGTGATAAATACGACCGTACTAAAATTAAACGTATTGTCGGTGGCCGAGCTATTGATGTCAAAATGATTGATAGAATCGCCCATAACCTCATCTATGCAGGTGTCATTAACGGCAAGTGGACAAACGACAAGCCGGTGAAAGCACAGTTCGAAGGACTCGTATCGACAGAGCTATTCAACCAAGCTAATCATGGCAAGTTGGTCATCGAAATAGCTAACAACAACGAGGTGACGATACACCACAAACAACCGCAAGAGTGGCAACTAGTAAAGAAAATGGTAAATCCAAAGTTCCCATATAAGAAAGTAATTGGTTGCCCTTATTGCCGCAAGCCGTTAAGTGGGAGTGCTGCGCGTGGCAAGCTTGGTAAATACTATCCTGCTTACCACTGCAGCCGTGATGGTCATTACTTCCGTATGCCACAAGCAGAGTTTGATGCAACTATCGAACGTTTTGTTAAGCGTATTGAGATCGCACCAGAACACATCGATAAACTTCTAGAGATGATTGAGCTGTCCTGGCGTACTCAACAAGAGCAAACGATCCAAGATAGTCAGAAGCTCCTAGGACAACGCCAAGCACTCGAAGCCCAAATCAGGTTGACTGTCGATCGTATGAACGTTGTAACGAATGAAACCGTCATTAAGTATATGGAAGAGGACGTGGTGAATGCAGAAAAACAAATGAAAGAGTTAGACAATCAACTGGCTAATAATGGCGAAAACGTGGTTGATATTAGCCTCGTATTAGAATACGCCAGATATCTTTTGAAACACCTCTCAGAGATCCTCCTTGAGCTCAGTAACCCGCTCCGAAGGGCTGCCTTTTTCGCGGTTCTATTCAGTTCCACACCAAGTTACGCTGAAATAAATTTTGAAACACCAAAAAACAGCCCGCTACCAGAGATAAACGGACTGTTTCGAATTGGATTAGAATATAAATCTACTTTTGGAGGGCCAGCGGGGACTTGAACCCCGGACACCCTGCTTAAGAGGCAGGTGCTCTAACCAGCTGAGCTACTGGCCCATATTTACTCTTTGAGACTATAGCAAATAGGGGTCAGAAAGTAAATAAGCATGGTATAATAATCTTTACGCACCCGTAGCTCAGCGGATTAGAGCACTGGTCTTCGGAACCAGGTGTCGCAAGTTCGAATCTTGCCGGGTGTACCAAAATTATTAAAAGACTTCTTCGGAAGTCTTTTTGTTATACTTACAGAATGAATACATGGCAAGACTGGGTACTGGCAATATGTATATTCGCATTAAACATTGCACTACTGCCATCACTATGGGGAAGTATAAAACCAAGGTTAGCCACTTGTCTACTTACTGCCCTTTTCTTAATCCCTCAAATAGTTGTTTATCTTAGCTTATCTCTGTGGTATTCATTTATTATGGTCACTATCAATACACTGCTTTGGCTTGTCCTTGCTATGCAGAATATAATGCGAGCTAAAAAAAGACATGCTTAAAGCAGTTATCTTCGATATGGATGGTCTCCTTGTTGATAGTGAACCATTTTGGCGAAAAGCTCATATGGCTATCGTCGCAGAAGAAGGCTTTACCATTACAGAAGACGATGTCCGAGCGATGGCGGGAAAAGGAACAAACCATGTTGTTGATGAATGGGGAGAACGTTTTGGCTGGGATGCGTCAAAAAATCCCGAAATTACCGACAGAGTAGTTAAAAATGTTATCTCGCAGGTTGCTGAATCTGGAAAAGCTCTACCTGGTGTTTACGATCTAATTGAGATGCTACAGCAACACGATATTCCTATGGCTGTTGCTTCATCTTCGATGCCGGAACTCATTGACGTCACTTTGAACAAACTGGACATTGCAAAATTCATGACCATCATTCGCTCAACCCGTGACGAAAAGAATAGTAAACCGTTTCCAGATGTTTACCTTACTGTTGCTCGTCTGCTCGACGTTGAGCCATCTACATGCCTAGTGTTCGAAGATGCACTCAATGGGGTAAGAGCCGCAAAGGCAGCAGGTATGACATGCGTTGCGGTCCCGGAATTACCTTATGATCCAGATAGGTTTGCTGAAGCTGATTTGATTGTAGATTTTCTCGAAGGCTTTTCGTGGGCAACAATCCAAGATTTAATGACTAGTTAATACATTTCTAACACTGATCAATATGCCACTTATAAGACTCAATTTGAAGTCCCTATTCTATTAAATATAACTTATATTGAGATGCGGTTTTCTTAAGAAGACTTTGAATACAAACGCTCAGATGTAACAAGCTGTTTTTGAATTACAGACAGTAACTGATTCACTTGCTGCGGGTCAGCTCGTATTGTTTGAGCTGTAGAAAATGAGCTAATATTCATAAATCCAACTAAGGCTAGGCTTGTCTTTGCATTGTCACGAAGTTTCGAGAACACGCTCATACTACTGTCTAAACTAAATTCTTTTCTTTCAATACCCGTCTCAACTAAAGAAGGTATGACTGGGCTATGATTTATTTTTCGCATCTCATCACTGATACATGCCTTAATAAGATCGTCAAAAGCTTGAGTACGTGAGAATTCGACAAAACGAAGAGCTCCGACCTCAATGTCCTGACTAATGCGTTGACCAGCAGCACGTATAACGTGATCTATTTGGTCTTCAGTGAGTTTGGCTTGTTTCATCAAGAAGTTTTTATATACAGATTGAACCTGGTCCAACCTTTCGGTAAACTTATCTGTTGTTTCACTGTCGGAAACTGGCTGTACTGCCTCTCGTAGTGCAGCATTCGCCTTAAAGTTTACCGAGAACAACCCTTGACGAGAGTCATAGAGTGGAGCAGCCACATACTCTCCCCGAAACACTGCGTTTTCAATTGCAAGCTTCGCAATCCTTACTTCACTTAATAGAAGTTGTCTATGAAAGCCACGCGTTTCTGGAAGTAGAAAGTTGTCGGGTAAAGACGTAGCAGGTGTTTTCTTTTTACGTTCGGGTTTTTTAAGAAGAATTTTCCAATCAGTATTTTCAACCACCAATTTAACATCATCGACATCACTAATTTCTGCCAAATACTCGACAACTTTCTGCGCCTCCGCAACCGTCAAGTTTTGATTCGTTGCGATATCTGCAAGCATCCGCTGCTTTGCATAGTTATAAGGATTTGCTTTAGCGATGACACTCAAGTGCTGTGGTGTAAGCGTCGGAAGCTCATGTCCACTACGTCGAGGTCTAGCATGCTTCACGAGATCCGGGTCAGCAACCAATGCGGTACTCATAACTGTATATACGTTACCGATTGATACTTTCCATCTTTTACACTTATCTTCAGCCCATTCTCGGATTGCCGTTGCTTCTTCGGTTGTTAGACCTAGATTTCTCCCACTCTTAACGGCCACCTTGCTATTGCCCGCTAAGCTAAATGCCTGTGAAGCATTGATCTTATCTGACCAAGGACTCTTTTTCCATGCATCACTAACCCATTCATAAATACGCGCAAAACTCACACTAGTATGTGTATTTGCAGTTAATATACGAAGATCGAGTATTTCCTCTTCAGTCGTATTAGGACGAATCGTACAAAACATCTTCTCATTTCCGAGTAAGACATTCGCCGCAGCTCGATGGAAGCCGTCGATTATATAGAATTTATCACTTCCAGGAACTTCTCCCAAAAGAACAGGTGAGAGTTGGCCGCCAATGGTTCCCTTAGACATTTCTCCAACCATAGAATCAGCTAATTCACGAACATGATTTTCCTCAACGGGCACATCATCTTGTCTAATAAGTTCGGCTGGAACCATGCCTTCGACAAGTCCCCCATCGCGCTCGTTGTAGAGATCGACTTTTGACATAAGTAGCGATACAACGTTATCTTCGGTCAGTCGTTCAGCATTATTACGGGGGGAATTCATACGGAAAGGTCTCCTTGCTTTTCTCAATCATATTGTACATATTGTTATATAACAATATGTACAATTGACAACGCCTAATTTGCTTCGATCGTATAACTAGTTAATTGTTGCTCGGTTCTTATTTTGCTTGATTGCATACGCTTCAAGTTGTTACTATGGACATAATGAAATATATAAAGAAGATCGAGTAGATACCGTATGACAGCACCTCGATCTAGAAAACAGACCCTTATCTATAAGAAGTACCAAGATCAAGCAGATCCTTCGGTATGCTCATTTTGTACCCTTAAAGAAGATGAGGTTAAAGTAGTAGGTCAAACCAAGTATTTTAACATTCTAAAAAACCGCTTTCCTTACTCTATTTGGGATGGTCAGACCGTCACAGATCATTTGATGGTAGTCCCAAAGCAACATATCGCAAGCCTTAGTGGTCTTTCGCTTCATGAAAAAGCAGAGTACGTTGATATTCTCGAGGAGTATGAAAGAGAGGGATATAATATATATGCTCGTGCGCCTGTTTCTATTATTAAAAGTGTTCTTCACCAACACACCCATCTTATTAAAACGACCGGTGGACCTAAAAAGTTGGTTTTTATGATAAAGAAACCCTATATTCGATTGACTCTCGGATAAGTTACTATCTTTTGAAATAAGTTTGAAACCGCTATACTGAGCATAGATTATGGAAGTACATACAAACATACCTTTAAAGAATTACACCACAATGAAACTGGGTGGAAATGCGCGGTTTATAACGGATGTTCACTCTCAAGAAGAAATTGCTGCAGTATATAAAAATGCAAAATCTCACTCATTAAATGTATTCGTCATCGGTGGAGGTAGTAATGTCATTGCAAGAGACGAAGACTATGATGGGCTCATTATGCACATTCGCGTTCCTGGTTTTGAGATTAAGACAGACGATCTTAATTCGACCACAATTCGATTAGGTGCAGGTGAGGAATGGGACAAAACCGTACAAAAGATTATTGATCTACAGCTCAGTGGCGTAGAAGCAATGTCTGGCATACCCGGAACGGTTGGTGGAACTCCTATACAAAACGTCGGTGCCTATGGACAAGAAATCGCTGATACTCTGGAATCTGTTGAAGCATATGACACCAAGACAGATACATTCGTAACATTAACGAGTGCTGAATGCGGTTTCTCGTATCGAACGAGTATTTTCCGAGAGAAAGAACAAGGAAGATATATTATCTCGCACATTACTATCACTCTATCAAAAAGCAGTCCACAACCACCTTTTTATGAGTCTCTTCAAGCCTACTTTGATGCACACGATATACGACTTTATACTCTTCAGATTGTACGTGACGCAGTTCTTGCTATCCGTGCAAATAAGCTACCAGACCCAAAAATATATCCCAATACCGGATCATTCTTTAAAAATACTATCGTTGAAGATTGGCAGATAAATGATCTTAAGGTAATTGACCCAACTATCCCAGTCTATGACATGGGAGATGGTCATTTTAAGATTCCTACAGGGTGGCTTATTGAGCATGCAGGCTTAAAAGGTAAACTTCTTCACGGCATGCGAATTAATGAAATGAACTGTCTCGTACTTATCAACGAATCAGCTCAAAGCTACGACGATCTGGCCCGTGCACGCGATGAAATTATCGATACAGTAAGAGATACTTTTCGTATTCAAATAGAACAAGAACCTCTCGAGATCTAATACTTGCGGTTTAACTCAAAACCTCTTATGCTAGAGGTATGTACCGTCGTGGGTTTACTATAATTGAGTTATTAGTTGTCATTGTTCTCATGGGAATACTCTTAACCCTTGGCGTTGTTAACTTACGCAGTAGCCAGGTAAATGCTAGGGATGAGGCTCGTAAACAAGATGTGAGTAATATCGTTCTTGCACTCGAAACATACTACACTAACGGTAGCCTTACTGGGGGAACCCCTGGAAGCTATCCTCCTACTGCACTGAGTGATAGTACTAATACGGTCATAGAAGCAACCCTTCCAGATCTAGACGCCAAGTCTCTCGAAGCTCCAGGTATCTCCGACCCTACTAAGAGTTTCATAAGTGCAACCTGTACGGGTACGGGGAGCATTTGCGTACAGTCACCGGCTGGTGTAACAAGCGCCAATAGCCCTGCGGTCGATATAAACCATTTCGTCTATCAGCCACTTCAACAAAGCGGGGCATTGTGTACGCTCTATACCCAGAACTGTCAAAAGTTTAATCTTTTCTATGAAACTGAAACGACATCAACGGTTACTATGGTAACGAGTAAAAATCAATGATTGATACTAAACATACTTCGGGTTTTACAGCTGTTGAACTATTGATTACATTATTTGTAGCATCAGTATTTATTATTGCTGGATATTCTCTCTATGGTGTTGTTATTAAAGATAATGGCTCAACCAGGGCTCAGACGGTTGCAAGCGACCTTGCCTATAACTACATGCGACAATATAGCGCGAGTGCCACAAAGCCGTGCACCGTACCTTCAGGTTTTCCTCTTACATTAACGCCGACTGTTACAGGACTCACGAATGTAAGTGTTACTGTGAATATTGATTGCCCTTATAGCGGATATCCCTCAACTAACGGCTCAACAGGATTCACGCCTCTAGCAGTCCAGCAGTCCATTTCTGAGATATTAGTAACAGTTAATTATAATAGTCCAACTCAATCACTATCGAATGCTGTCTATGTTGCACAATAAACCTTCCTCAAAAAACCACATAAGCACGGGCTTTACGCTCATCGAGATGTTTGTTGTTGCTCCTTTGGTTATTTTAATCATTGTGGCTTTTGTGAGCTTAGTACTCACAACGACCGGTTCAGTTCTTGTAAGTAAAAGTCAAAGTACTCTCATATATAACATTCAGGATGCTCTTAATCGGATCGAGCAAGATACTAAACAAAGTGGCGCATTTTTATCTACAGATAATATCACCCTCCCTACTGGTTCCGTACAAGGCTACAATAATAGTTCTACTGGATTTGAAAACGTGAGCTCAACACAAACTGGTACAGCACTTATCCTCAATACCTATGCTACTTCCTCAAATCCCATAAATATTGCGAGTGTCCAACCCCTTTATGCGTCTAATCAGCCCAATGCATGTGCAAGCTCGAGTATTGCCCAAAATACACTCGTTTATTTGAATGTGGTATATTTTGTTCAAAACAACTCACTGTGGCGCAGAGTTATAGTACCCGCTGGGTATCCAGGCACGTCTAATTCATTCGCCTGTGGAACACCTTGGCAACAAGCCAGTTGTTCACCTGGATATACAGCAAGTGCCTATTGCTCAACTAATGATATCGATCTTGTTGATGGTGTTTCGTCAACGGGATTTACAGTGAGTTATTATCCCACCTCAAGTTCAACCGTAGCCTCTACTATCGCTTCGGACCCTACTCAATCAGATCCTATTCGACAAGCCGCAATGAATGGAACAAATACGATAGGCGTAGGTATAACAGCTACTCAAACCGTGGCAGGACGAAGTTTCACACAAAGTGCATCTCTTCGTGTTACAGCCTTAAATAATGACCCGACAGCAACACTAACTACTCCAGCCCCAACAATTACTAGTCAACCATCTTCCACTTCAGTCGCTTCCGGTTCGAACGCAACCTTTACGGTTGGTTCAAACCCGAGTACCGGCGTCAGTTATCAATGGCAACAGTCTATAGACGGAGGTGTAAGCTTCCAAAATATTAATGGCGCAACCTCATCAACTCTCTCTGTTAGCGCAACAAGTGTGTATATGAATCTCTATCAATACCAGGCCGTTGTTGGTAATAATAGCGGCTCCGTCACGTCAAATCCGGCCACTATGACTGTCACATCGACAGGATGGACTACTTTAGCAATGCAAAACGGTTGGTATGACTACGGCGGTACATTTACGACCGCAGGCTTTAGGATGACTAGTTACGGATTGGTTATATTAAAGGGACTGGAAGTGAAAACAACAAGTGTCCCTGTTTCAGGAGAAGTTCTGGGTCAACTTCCGATGGGATACAGACCAAGCATCGCAATGCTTTATGAAAACACTTCATCAACGGGTACGGGAAGGATCGATATCACAGCAGCCGGACAAATACTCTATCAGGTCGGAGGAGCCGGATTCTATTCTCTTGATGGGCTAAGTTTCTATCCGTCATCAACAACCTATATAACGGCTAATCCTGTTCCGTCATGGGTTAATTACGCACCTGCTTCATGGGCACCCTTTGGTTATTACCAAGCACCAGACGGAAGAGTGAGCTTAAGAGGATTATTGGGCGGAGGAGTAGTTACAAATGGAACAACAATGGTAAGTGTTCCTTCAGCCCTTGAAGTAGGCTTATACGAACACATAGGTGAAGATGATGCCAACACGGGTCAAGCAATCGGATTAGATGTAAATGGGGCTGTTGAGGCGAAGGGGTATGCAAGTAATGGCTACGTCAGTACAAATGCCCTATACTATCCAAATGTCACTCCTTATGTAGGTACAACAACAAGTGCTAGTTGTGGCACTGCTTCACCAAGTACGTATGTACTGAGTAGTGGTTGGTGCACACTGACTCCTCTTCAAAATAGCTGGGCATACTATGGTTCACCGTACTCTTTACCTCGTTATACAAAATCTATAGATGGCATAGTGTCCGTTAAGGGCCTTATCCACTCCGGTACAACAACGGCGACGACGGTAATAGCCAATCTTCCTTCGGGATTTAGACCGGCCGCTGAAGTTTTAGAAACTATCGCTATCGACAGCTCAACCACAGGAGAACCTACGTGGGGTAGAGTGGATATTCTACCTAACGGAAATATAATAACTGAAACAGTGAACGCAACATGGACTTCACTCGATTCTGTATACTTCTATGCTGATGGAAGCTAAGCAGGGTTTAAGAATGAAAAATGCTTGTGTTTATAAAATAGATGCCGTATAGTACAATTATCATAATAAATAGGGGGCACCTAAATGGTACTTAGTAACATGTTAAAGAAAAAGGATGAACGCGGATTTACGCTTGTCGAACTTTTGATCGTCATCGTCGTAATCGCAATCCTTGCTGCAATTACAATCGTCGCATATAGTGGTATTACCGCTCGCGCAAATTCATCAAAGGCACAGGCAAATGCAGAATCTGCACAAAAAGTTGCAGAAGCAATGAATGCAGATAACGGATACTACCCTGCACTCGCAGGTTCGACAGGATGTGTACTTGCTGCAGCACCTACAACAACTTGTTTTGCACTTGGATCAACTTCTACTAAATTACCTTCTGGCATGACAGTGATCCCAAGCGCCGCAACTCCGACTATTACTGCATCTAATGGTACTAACACGGTTGCATATGCATGTTTGACAACCTGTTCATCTGCTACTGGTGGCTACATTGCTTACTGGAACTTCACATCAGGTGCAGTTAACTATGTGTACGTCGGTAATGCAAGTGGTTCAGCTACTAGTCCAACCGGTACATACGTTTACCCTGCTAACTAGACTGGTCTAGAAGTAAACTAAATATTAAAATAAGCTCCTCAGTGGAGCTTATTTTAACACCTGTTAAACTTTGATTTGATCGTTGCGTATAACGTCTTTGTTTGTTATGCTTATGGTAATAAATTCATGCTTA
>Ga0302185_10002559_pt1 | contig 11875 bp, 12 predicted proteins | sample II_Bog_E1_1_FD_200231 | JGI IMG/M metagenome (GOLD analysis project Ga0302185, IMG submission 200231) | Peat permafrost microbial communities from Stordalen Mire near Abisko, Sweden - II_Bog_E1_2 | ecosystem: Environmental > Terrestrial > Soil > Wetlands > Peat | place: Sweden: Abisko... | reverse complement strand
CTTCTGACAGCTGACTTCCGACTTCTGACTTCTGACTTTGCGACTTTCCGACTTCCGGACTTTCCGACTGACTCAAATTCTCTATCTGATGATAAGCCTGGTACAACATTGGGCGGATAAGTTCGGTCATCCCGGCGTCAAGTACCAGGAAGTTTTTCTTTAAACCATTTTTAACATACAACACCCTTGAGATCAAAGCCGCGCATTGGGCCACGAGCGCCCGACCCAATTCAAAATGGACTTCCTGGCCGGGCCTCACATTTAAAAAGTCGGCAAATACTTTAAAGTAGCTTTCAAAATCATCAATGGCATTGGTATCCGGGTTATGATAATCAACGCCTAAACCACCACCCGTATTTAAAATTTTTACTTCAAAACCTTTATCTGTAAACCAATCCTGTATTTCATTAACACGGGTACACAAGTTTTTATATACCTCCAGGTCAGTAATTTGTGAACCGATATGAAAATGTATCCCTAAAAACTGCAGGTTAGGGCAAGCGCGCAGGGTTTCCACAACGTCCGGCAACTGCCAGGTGTTGATGCCGAATTTATTTTCTTCGAGCCCGGTGGTTATAAAATGGTGGGTATGCGCATCGACATTGGGGTTGATGCGTATTGCGATATTGGCTGTTTTATTTTTGGCTTTGGCCAGCTCATTGATGATGAACAACTCCTGTATCGATTCCGCGTTGAAACAAAAAATATTGGCATCCAAAGCAAGGTTTATCTCCTTGTCAGATTTTCCGACCCCGGCAAAAACAATTTGCTCCTTGCCAAATCCGTGTTCAATAGCTGCTTTTACTTCATTGCCGCTCACACAATCGGCGCCAAAACCGAATGATTGAATGGCATCTAATACCTTCGGATTAAAATTAGCCTTCATGGCATAATGCACATGAAATCTATATTTTGATGACGCCGCGCGGCAAGCGGCCAAAGTATCCCGTAAAACACCCAGGTCATAATAATAAAATGGGGTTTCTAATTGTTGAAAGCGGCTTATCGTATTGGTATCAAACATCTTTATAAATCAAAACAATTTTTCAAAAATCCGAAATCGTAAATCCGAAATCAAAACAGCCTGTTATGCAGACTTCTTAAAATCTCGGTTTTATACTCAGCTTTAACCAGCAATGACATATTGTGGTTGCTGCCGCCGTACGAGATCATCCGTACCGGAATATGCTTTACAGCGTCAAGTACACGGGCAGCATAACCGTGCTTTTCAACGCCAAAATCACCAACCACGCAAATAATGGTCTGGTTAGTATCAATTTCAACGGTCCCAAAAGCCAGTAACTCAGCAACTATTTCATCCAAATGGGTAATATCGTCAATAGTAATTGATACGGCAACTTCTGAGGTCGTGATCATATCAATCGATGTTCTGTAACGCTCAAAAACCTCGAACACCCGGCGTAAAAAACCATGCGCCAGCAACATCCTGCTCGATTGAATTTTGATAGCTGTGATACCATCTTTGGCAGCTATTGATTTGATCCTGTCTTTTTCACTGGTGTTGGTTATTAATGTACCCTGAGCTTTGGGGTCCATTGTATTAAGCAAACGTACAGGTATTTTATATTTCTGTGCAGGGAAAACGCTTTGAGGGTGTAATATCTTCGCACCAAAATAGGCGAGCTCGGCGGCCTCGTCAAATGAAAGTTGCGCAATCGGCGTAGTCCCTTTGACTATCCTGGGGTCATTGTTGTGCATGCCGTCTATATCTGTCCAAATCTGCACTTCCTCGCTGCGAATTGCTGCGCCGATCAGTGAGGCGGTATAGTCGCTCCCTCCACGTCGGAGGTTATCAATCTCACCAAAACTATTACGGCAGATATAACCCTGGGTAATAAATAATTTATTTTCGGGGTATTTTTCCAGCAAAGGCCTGAGATGCGCCGTAATGTAATCCACATCCGGTTCATTATCTTCATCGGTCTTCATAAAATCAAGTGCTGGCAGTAATACCGATGAAACCCCGATTTCTTTTAGATAAACATGATATAGTGTTGTCGACAATAATTCACCTTGCGCCAAAACAATTTTATCTTCAATTACGGTAAAATAGTCATTAGCAAGGTTAGCCAGCAATGTGAAATGGTAATCAATAACTTCTTCCCCCTTTTTTAAAAAATCCTTACTGGCAAATAACTCTTTTATAAATAATTTGTATTTGTTTTTTAAGACGTTGAGGAGGTTAATCGCTTTGTTTTTATCACCGGCAAAGTATGCCTGTCCTATCTCCACCAAACTATTTGTAGTGCCTGATACGGCCGATAAAACAACAATCTGCCTTTCGGCGGGATCAATAATATCCAGCAGCTTCTTCATTCGCTCCGGGCTCCCCACAGATGTTCCGCCAAATTTTAAAACTTTCATTTTCTATTTTCGTTTACCCTATATGATTGATAATCTTGTATGAATTTTGAGGCACTAAAAATAGGATTTTAAACCACTTATATCGAAACATGATCAAAATAAAATTTGGAACTGATGGCTGGAGAGCAATCATCGCAGACGATTATACCGTTGAAAATGTAAAAAGGGTTGCCTACGCGACAGCATTATGGCTAAAAAAAACTGTTGATAACCCTACGGCAGTGGTCGGTTGCGACTCCCGTTTTGCAGGTCCACTTTTTGCTGATACCACAGCCTGTGTACTCGCCTCGCAGGGGGTAAAGGTTTACAGGGCGTCGAACCCATTTATTTCCACGCCTATGATCTCACTTGGCACTGTTAAGAAACAAGCGTCAGCTGGAATTATTATTACGGCAAGCCACAATCCACCATCATATAATGGTTATAAAATCAAAGCTTCATACGGCGGGCCCGCTACGCCTGAGGAAATTGAACAAGTAGAATCACTGATACCGGACACAATTGAACTGAATTTAAAATCAGTTGCTGAATACGAAAAAGAATGCCTACTGGAATTTATTGACCTTGAAGATATGTATGTTGTACATGCGGAAAACAGCTTTGATATACCCGGTATTCGTGACTGCGGTGCTTCCTGGGCTTATGACGCGATGTACGGCGCCGGGCAGAATGTAATGCGCACGTTATTCCCGGACATTACCTTTTTGCATTGCGAAAGCAATCCCAGCTTCGACGGGCAAGCGCCGGAACCAATACAACGGAACCTGAAAGAGTTTGAGGAGGTTATTAAAATATCTGAGGGCGAAATCGCTTCAGGATTAGTTACCGATGGTGATGCAGACCGCATGGGCTTATATGACCAGGACGGTAATTTTGTTGATTCGCACCATATCCTTTTATTGTTAATCCATTATTTGTACAAGGTGAAAGGTGAAAAAGGCGAAGTTTATTCAACTTTCTCCTGTACCAGCAAAATACAAAAACTTTGTGACCTATATGGCCTGACTAACACAGTTACAAAAATTGGCTTTAAATACATATGCGGCCTAATTGTAAATTCGGGCAAACCTTTTTTGGTAGGCGGTGAAGAATCCGGAGGTATAGCTGTAAACAGACATATCCCAGAGCGAGACGGTATTTGGATCGGGCTGATAATATGGGAATATATGGCTACAACGGGCCGCAGCCTGAGTGACCTTTTAGAGGAAATTTACGATTTAGTAGGTAAATTCGCTGTTGAACGTTATGACCTTAAAGTAACAGAAGAATTAAAACAACAGATAATTGCCAACTGCAAATCGGGCAAATATGAAAGTTTCGGTGAGCATAAAGTAGTAAAAACTGAAGACCTTGATGGCTATAAGTTCTTTTTTGCCGGTGGCGAATGGGTAATGATCCGTCCGTCAGGTACCGAACCGGTGTTACGTGTTTACTGCGAAGCGCCCGATTCAGCGGAGTCGTTCAAAATACTGGATACAGTTAAAGCTGAATTATTGAAATAAATAAACCCCGCCAAATAAAAAAGCTTGCCACGGGCAAGCTTTTTTATTTGGATTAAAGTCGTTAAACAGTCCGCCCTGATAACCATCCGGGTACTACATTTTAGCCTTAGTTCCTTTTTTATTGGTCGAAGCAGCTTTCTTTCCGGTCAGTAAATTTCCATCAACGTAATTTGAAATTCGTTTCGAAAAAAACAATACCAATCCAAGTGCTAATAAAGCCGTACCTAAAACAATATGCCCCCAAAATGAATATATTTTAAAAGGGCCCCCGGGGCTGATTATTGTATAGTTATAGTAATGCCAGTGGATAAATACGAAATTCTTCAACGAAAACCACAATACAAAAACAAGGGCTGAATTTGCCCAAAACCAATTCCGCTTTGAGGATACAGCCCATGAAATTATATAGGCTACGATTAATCCAAAATTCCCTGCCTGTTCAATAAATCTCATATCCGCGTTAAACCTGTCAGGAAAGTTCAGGCGGTTTGTATGTTCTGAAATTTTGTATAAAAAATCATAATCATGCAAAAAAGACAAAGTTTGAAAAGCATAGAAAAAAAACAGGAAGGCTAAAAAATGGATTGACATTAGCCGGGCATTCAAATTTGAGAAAAATCGCTTCATCGTAATTAGGTGTGAGCTGCAATATTAAGATTTTACCTGTAAATAATTATAATCAAAAATAATTTTATCAGGAATATACTCCACCCTGAAATTTTTTAGCTTTGTTATTTGGGTATTTGGTTGATTAGTTTGATTACATGAGTAACTATTTTATCTCAATAATCGGCGAATACACAAACCCGATAGCTATCGGGTCAACAATTCACTAAATCAATAATTAAAAATACGTGGAAGTACATCATCACCCGGAGTTACCTCACGGCGAAAACAAAAAATTTAAAGAATACGTATTGGAGTTTCTTATGATCTTCCTTGCTGTCACTATGGGTTTTATCGCCGAAAATATCCGGGAGCATTTTTCGGATAGCGCCAAAGAAAATGAGTACATAACAGGTATGATAAAAAACCTGCAGGACGATACGGCAAATTTAAAGGTTATGATCCGGCTTAACCAGCAACAAGTCAACGGAATTGATAGCTTGCGGAAGGTCAACAGGGATAAACTTACGGAAATAAAAGTGCAGGATTCCTTGTATCGTTTAACCAGCACGTATATTTATCATGCCGATGATTTTAGAAACAATGAAATTACCTTAACCCAGCTAAGAAACGCCGGCGGCTACCGCCTGATAAAAAATGAAGGAATACTGAATAGCATCGCAGTATATGAAACAAAAATTCACGACCTAAACGAGGAATATAATGGCATGTTCGCTTCCCTTCAAAAAATACGTGAAGACGCTAACTTTATATTCGACTTAAATATTGGCCATAAATTCAGGTTAAATCCAAGTTCAACACCAGTATTGATAACATACGATAAAGAAAAAATATATAGTTATTATAACCGCTGCTGGCTGGCGTCTTTAAGTTTAGACGGGTACATCCATATGATGAGGGACCAACTTAAGTATAGTACGAGGCTCATCGCTTATTTAAAGAAAGAATACAACGTTGAATAAAAGATATGCCCCAAACAACCACTGATACAAATACTTACCTGTTTGAATGCTTTATTAACTATTTAAAGTTATTTAAAAATATCCCGCAAGGCGATATTGATATTATTGAAGGAGCACTGGAATACAGAAGGGCAACTGAAGGCAACGTACTTTTTAATGAGGGGCAAGTATGCAAAGAAATGTTTTTTATATGCAAGGGCGTTCTGCGCATAGTCTCACTAAATGAAAAGGGAAATAAGCTAACGCACTTTTTTTTGAAAGAGAACCAGTTTTGCAGCATTTTAATTAGCCTTAATAACAGTATTATTGCTACAGAAGGGATAGAAGCAGCCTGTAATGCGGAGCTTATCGTTTTGAAAAAGCATAAATTACTTAACCTTTTTGAAAAGCTCCCCTATCTTAAGGAATTAATAAACAGCATAACCACGCAATCATTACTGGAGAAAATTCAGATAAAGAACGCCTACCTGGGCGAAGATGCAAGTACGCGGTACAGAAATTTTCTATTACGACAGCCTGACATTGCGTTAAGGGTCTCCTTAAGTGATATCGCATCTTATTTAGATATTACATTACAATCTTTAAGCCGCATCAGAAAAAACATGCGCTGATCCCTTTTTACCATTTGTTAAATGTGTTCCCGTCATTTCGGGGGAACTTTGTTTCATAAAATTTATAGTCATGAAAAACGAAGAAACACAGGAAAGCAAAGGTTTAAACGGGAAACGTGTAGTATTGTTGGGTGGCACATCCGGCTTTGGTCTGGCAACTGCTTTGGCTGCCGCAGATGAAGGCGCCGAAATAGTTGTAGTATCCAGCCGGCAAAACAAGGTTGACGAAGCTTTGGCGGCCTTGCCGGCAGGCAGCAAAGGATATGCAGTAAACCTTGTTGATGAACAACAGGTTGAAACATTATTTAAACAAATCGGCGAATTTGACCATCTTGTTTTTACAGCCGGCGAAACACTACAGTTAAGTGAGCTCTCAACACTAAAAATTGACGAAGCAAGGCAGTTTTTTAACCTTCGTTATTGGGGCGCGTTGATAGCGGCTAAATACGGCAGTCTGTTTATCCGTAAAGGCGGGTCTGTTACCTTAACAAACGGTACAATAGGTTTACGCCCATGGAAAGGCTGGGTGGTGGCCGCCAGCTTAACATGCGCCATTGAAGGCTTAACGCGGGCCCTTGCTGTTGAGCTCGCCCCTATCCGCGTAAACGCGGTTTGCGCCGGCATGGTGCGGACAGAATTATGGGGCAATATCCCGGAAGCAGACCGCGAAGCCATGTTTAATGATGTAGGCAGCAAATTACTCACCGGGAAAATTGGCGAAGCCGCCGATATTGCCGAAGCTTTTTTATATCTAATAAAAGGCAATTATACAACCGGCCAAATCGTAGTAGTTGACGGTGGCGGGGTGCTGGTGTAATTGACCCCCTCGTTGTCCTCCTCCATTGTCATTTCGATCCGCCAAAAGGCGGAGAGAAACCTTATAGAACATGCAAAGCGGTAATGCCAGTCGTTTAAGTTTTCCCTCCGCCTTTTGGCGGATCGAAATGACATCGGTTTTTCCTTTTACTTCCAATAATCCCCCATCAATTCCCCTACCCAACCCGGCTGTTTTATTTCCCCTTTTACACCGAACTCTTTAAAAACAGGTTTAATATCTAATACAGGCGTCTCGTCAATTGCATCAAGATATTTTACTTTTATCGTCCTGCCGTGGTGCTCAACCAGTTCAACGGTGCAAAGGCCAATTTGATTAGGGCGGTCTTTTTTACGCTGGCCAAAAATACCGACAATTGGCCAGGCCGGGTTGCCCCTCGGCCTTCCTGAAAATACAATCTTGCTTTGATCTACTTTATCAAAATAGTAAATGATTTCCAGGTGCGAAAAATCTTCAACGCCGGTAAAGGCTTCTTCCGGAACGTGCGGAAGTAAAGTGATTTCTGAAATAGTATCGCCCCAGAAATCATCGGTTGGGGCTTCTCTTTTGTTGGTGATGGTGGCGATGGGGCTTAGTTTGATTTGCATAAATGTTTTAAACTATAAATCAATGTTAAAAATCATTTTCATCTGATTTCGATTGACAAATTCCGGCGTATACTTCAACAAATTATTTCTAAACCACACACCAACGCTATTATTAATTTGCGCCAGTTTACCAATCTGCCAGCTTATCTTAACTATAGAAAGTGCTTTTTTTAGCCGCAATTGCTCATAGTTCTTAAATACCGTTTGCATATCTGTTTCAGTGTCTAAACACCTGCCTAAAACATAGGCGTCCTCAATTGCCTGGCAAGCGCCTTGTCCTAAATTTGGTGTAGCGGCATGTGCTGCGTCCCCGATTAAACAGGCATTTTCAGTCTGCCACTTTTTAATTGGTTTTAAATCTTCAATTTTGCTTATTATGATTTGGTTGCGGGGAGTTGCGTTAATTATTGCCAAAATATCCCGGTGAAAGTCTTTAAAAACTTCAGGTAAATTAAGTTCTTCAACGACTTGATTTTTCACATTGACTAATGCAAACCAGTATACTTTCTTATCGCTTATTTTCACAAAACCAAAACGTTTGCCTTTTCCCCAGGCTTCGTTGATTTCATGATGATATTTTGGGGGCAAATCCAATTCGCACACGCCACGCCAGCAGATTTGACCTGCATTTCTAATCGAACTTTCTTGAAAAAGTTTGTCACGCACTGTCGACTTTATGCCATCTGCGCCGATAACAATATTTGCCCGCAAGGTGGAATTGTCCTCGAACGTCAATAGATAATTTTCATCTTTTTCGATATTTAAAAGTCGTTTTGAAAGGTTTATTTGGCTAGAACCGATTTCTTCCGCCAAAATTTTTTGCAAGTCCCCTCTGTGAATTGCCAGATTACTTACCCCGTACTTCTTTTCAAAGCCCGCCAAGTCGACAGCAGACAAAGGTTTAAGGTTTTGATCTGTAATTTTAATACACGAAATACGGTTTCCAACGCGCTCCAGCTTTTCCTGCAGGCCGAGTTTCTTCATCACCTGCATGGCGTTGTTTGCCAGGATAATACCAGCCCCAACAGGTTTTATTTCGGCAGCGCTTTCGTAAACGGAAAAACTGAAACCTTTTTGTTTCAATATCAAAGCCGTAGCGAGCCCTCCGATTCCGGCCCCAATTATACTAAAGTGATCTTTCATGAAGTCTCTAAAATGGTAAATCTAGAATATTTCGTACAAAATATATTTTTTATTAAATCTCCCGGTGTCGCCAAATTGAGCTTTTTTTTATAATTAAAAACGATATTAATAAAAGCTCGTTCCCAAGGGAATAAACTGGCTAAGATGATATCGTTTCAGTAATCGACTGTCTGGGTGTGGTATTTGGTGTCGATCGGGTTTAAGGCGGTTTGCATTGTTTATCAGCCTTTTACTTTCAACTCTCCAGGATTTATAAAATCAATCCGATACCCTGGGCGGCGGGTAACTTATTTCGTTAATTTTTGCCGAAACTTAGTGTGTTTTTTTTAGACTTCCGGACTTTCCCAACGGTTGGACAGATTTAATATCAATCTTTATAGCTACAGTGATTTAGATCACATTTCAGGGTTTAAACTTTCCATAATTTTACTTTTTGAATTTAACAATAATAAAACAAAAGCCGATTAATTGAAAAATAGAAAAATAGAACTACTCTCCCCTGCCGGGTCTTTTGATAGTTTGCAGGCTGCCATAAACGCAGGTGCCGATTCTGTGTACTTTGGGGTAGAACAGTTAAATATGCGGGCCAAATCTGTTAATTCCTTTTCGGTTGATGATATAGAACAAATAGCGGCAATCTGCAAAGCAAACGGTATAAAAGCTTACTTGACGCTCAATACCATCATCTACGGGCACGATCTGCAATTATTGCGCGGCATTTTAACCGAAGTAAAAAAACATGGCGTTGATGCGGTTATTGCTTCAGATTTTGCCGTTATTGAACAATGCAACCAGATGGGGATACCGCTCCACATCTCTACCCAGGCTAATGTAAGCAACATTGAGGCCGTTCAGTTTTTTTCGCGCTTTGCCGATGTAATTGTTTTGGCAAGGGAACTTACCTTAAAGCAGGTCCAGGATATTTGCAGGGAAATAAGAAGGCGGAACATTAAAGGCCTTTCCGGCGAATTAATGAAGATAGAGGTTTTCGCCCATGGCGCGTTATGCATGGCCGTATCCGGTAAGTGTTACCTGAGTTTACACACCCAAAATGCTTCAGCCAATCGCGGGGCCTGTACCCAAAACTGCAGGCGGCCTTACCTGGTGAGGGACGCCGAAACAAATGAAGAACTGCTGATAGATAATGAATATATTATGTCGCCAAAAGATTTGTGTACGATAGGCATACTTGATCAGCTTTTAAACAGTGGCGTCGACGTACTGAAGATAGAAGGGCGAAGCAAGGGCGCCGACTATGTTTTTACAACCACGCAATGTTACAGGGAGGCTTTGCAGGCTATCAATGGCAATGATTTTAACGTAGATAAAATTAACGACTGGCTGAAGCGCTTATCAACGGTTTATAACCGTGGTTTTTGGGAGGGATATTATTTAGGCCACAAACTGGGAGAATGGACAAGCCAACCCGGATCAGCAGCTACCGAAAAGAAAATATATGTTGGCAAAGGGAGCAATTACTATCCTAAAATAAGTATAGCGGAATTCACTATCGAAACCGGAAATATTAAACCCGGAGATACCCTGATGATCACCGGTCCGCTTTGCGGAATGGTTAAAGAAAAAGCCGAAAGACTGGTAGTAAACGGTATAGAAAGTATGGAAGCTATTAAGGGAGATAAAATAACTTTCCGGTTTGGCACCAAAGTTAGCGGACAGGATAAATTATACAAAATTGTGCAAACCCTGAATGGCTAAAATTATCCACTACCGCAACAAATGTATTGGTTGCAATATCTGCTTTGAATTGCAGCCTGAACTTTGGCGGATGTCGAAAAAAGATGGCAAAGCGGTTTTATTGAAATCGATCGAAAAGAAGGATGTTTTTATGGCACAGGCGGGCGATGATATCCTTCAGCAAACCAGGGAAGTAGCAAAAGCCTGCCCGGTAAATATTATAAAAGTATCATGAACGAAAGTATTATCAATTTCATGCAAAAACAAACCTGTGCAACTATCAGTTGTGTCAGCGAAGATGGCAAATCCTATTGCTTCAATTGCTTCTATGCATTTAATAACGAGAAGGCCGTGCTTTATTATAAAACCTCGCCAACAGCCCAGCATTCTGTGTTGATGAAAAAAAACCCTGCGGTCTCAGGCACTATCTTGCCGGATAAGCTAAAAATACTACTGGTTCAGGGTATCCAGTTTGAAGGACAGGTTTTGGAAACAAAAGATGCATTGGCTGAAAAAGCTGCCGGATATTATTATAAAAAACATCCGGTGGGTTTGGCAATGCCCGGTGAAATATGGGCTATTCAAATAAACCATATTAAAATGACAGACAGCAGCAAGGGGTTTGGCGGTAAGATTATCTGGGAAAGGGTTTGATCAGGTTGTGGTATTGGAGGATTTCCGGCACTCAGAATTCCGGTTTATCCCTTTTTCCCTTCTGATAGCCTTCTTTTTATATATTGAATAATATCATAATCCGAAGATTTAATAACCATCTCATAAGACGGGCGGTAATTCATTATAAAATCCTTTAGCTTATTGCCTTTATACCCCGTTATGCTGGCCGCAAGCGGGTTAAAGCGCTTATCTATAATGCTGTTTTTATAATCTTTAGTTAGATTACGCTGCAGCCTCCTGGCATCTTTGCCTTCTTTGCTTACCGCGTTATAAATTTTATCTATATTTATAGCAATTCCGAAACCCAGGCCTACCATAATAGAACCCGGTACAATTATGCCGCTTTTATCGCCCTTCACGTAAATATCCTTGTATTCTTTCTTATTTGCTTCGTATACCGATTCCGGAGAAATGGCCGTGCTGTGAATTATCACTGTTTTGAGTAAAGAAGGTGGTTTATGAAGCCGGATTATAAGATACTGCTGACCTGCTAAAATTATTGTATCCGTTACGAAATCTGTCTTAAAAGCAACCAACGTATCGCCAGTTTTAGCATTTATCACAAACTCCCCCCTTTCGTTGCTAATGGTTTGCTGGTTGATTTTCAAGTTTTTTATACTTGCACCATTCAAACGTTGGTTACTAAAAGTCACCAGGCCCGAAATTTCTCTCACCTGGGCATTTGATAAAATTGCGAGGAAAAGAAAAACACACGTCAATGTAGAAGATTTATGCATTCCAATATTCAGATATATCCACAACGAAATGTTTGTCTGTTTAATACGCCATTTCATACAAAACTAATAAGTGCTCAACCTTTCACAATTTTTAATTAAAGTAACATTAAATTACC
>Ga0302185_10002556_pt1 | contig 11881 bp, 11 predicted proteins | sample II_Bog_E1_1_FD_200231 | JGI IMG/M metagenome (GOLD analysis project Ga0302185, IMG submission 200231) | Peat permafrost microbial communities from Stordalen Mire near Abisko, Sweden - II_Bog_E1_2 | ecosystem: Environmental > Terrestrial > Soil > Wetlands > Peat | place: Sweden: Abisko... | reverse complement strand
ATGTGCTTTTTTAAGAACAGCCAATACCTGAACGCCGTAAATGAGCTGAACCTATCGATATAAAATTTATAAAGCTTTTTAATAAAGTCAGGGTGTTTGTTGTGTTTAAAATCAAGGCAATGTTTTAGCCAGCCCGATTCAAATGCCAGTTTTGCGGCTTTTGAGGGGTCCTCGCGTTTTTTCTTTGCTTCTTCGTTCAGCCCCATAACATCGGTATTGCTTGTTGAGTGCTGGCGGTATTGCACCAGCGCATCGCCGATAAAATCAATTGTACCTATATTGGTGGCAACATATGCCATCCACCAGTCGTGGAAATAGTTTTCCCTTAGCGGGAAGGCATACTCCAACAGGCCTTTCCTGATGAGCATAGCATGGCCGGAAACACAATTGTAAAACAAAAAAACCTCGGGTTGGTCGCCGCGGTAAAAGTTGAACAGGTCCGACATTTTTTTGCCGATGGGCTCGTTATTATCATCGATCAGCTCAGAATCATGGTAAAGCAGCATATTATCGCCGATGGCATTTACCATCAATTCGATCTTCTGCGGGTGCCAGAGATCGTCCTGGTCGCTATAAGCAATAAATTCACCTTTGCAGTAGGTTGACGCGATCTCGAAATTCTTTAAAAAGCCTTTATTCTGTTCGTTTTGGTAGACAATAAAATTTGGGTATTTTTTGGCGTACGCATTAAGAATATCCAGCGTACCGTCAGTGGAGCGGTCGTCTACCGCTATGATTTCCAGGTTTTTATAGGTTTGGTTTACTAATGTATCCAACTGCTGCACTAAAAACTTTTCGCCGTTATAGGTACACAAAGCGATAGATACAAGAGGCTGGCTTTCCATAATTGCAAATAAAGTAAACTTTTTGTTGCGTACAGCGGCGGTTGTTAAAAATAAAACTATAAACCTTAATTTGCAGGCATTATGGTATCGATCATTATTTCATCGGCTAATGACGAGCAGTTAGCACAGGTTTCAGCTTATATAGCCGATACGATCGGTGTGCCGTTTGAGATCATCGCTACAGATAATCGCAATGGCCGGCAAAGCATTTGCGAAGTTTATAATGAAGGGATTGAAAAAGCGCAATATGATATCCTGTGCTTTATGCATGAAGATATTATTATTGAGTCGAAAGGCTGGGGGGATATCTTAAAAAAGACATTTGATGTACATCCTGAGATCGGGCTGTTAGGCGTATTCGGTAGCGACTACAAGAGTGTTACGCCGATGAGCTGGCACGGGCTTGAGCAGCGGAATATTTTTGCGCATATCATCCAATCCTATAAACATTCTACTAAGGAGCCACTCTATTTTACCAATCCGCCCAATAGTACGCTGGAATATGTTACCTGTGTTGATGGCTTGTGGCTGGCGACTAAGCGCGAAGTAGTAAAAGAATTTAAGTTTGATGAGTCAACCTTCAAAGGTTTCCATTGCTACGATTTGGATTACTGCCTGGCCGTCGGGCAAAAGTATAAGATAGGGGTTGTGTATGGGATATCTTTAAACCATTTATCCGAGGGTAGTTATACACGGGAGTGGATGGAAGATAATTTAAAGCTGCATACAAAGTGGCAAAACATACTACCGGTAAATATTAACAATTACAGTCCCGAAGAATGTGCCAGGATGGAAAAGCGGATATTTACCCATTTTATTGATATGCTGATCCGGCTTAAATTACCGGCAAGCACAGCTTACAAAGTTTTGAAACATCCCAAGTATAAAGCATGCGGCTTGTACTGGAAGCTGCGTTTTTATACTTTTAAAAGATACCTGAAGAAGAAATAAGGTTATATCTCTACCCCGGCCTCTTTAAAAATTGGCTTCCAAAAATCCACATTCAAATCCCAGGCGTGGCAGCCGAAGGGCAGTTGATCCTTATTTAGGGCCAAAGCTCTGGCAGGGTGAAACTCAAATGAGAACTTAAGTGCAGTTTTCCAGGATGGAATATTTAACAGTTTGCGTTTCCGGTTAACTTCAACGCTCCAAAATATATCTTCGTTAAATAAATGATGCTGCCTGCCGTTATAATAATTGATGGTGGCCCGGTGGGTGATACATATATCATAAAATATGCGCGTTTTACGTAATGAAAAACCGCCGTTGCCTACTTTGTAGTCACGTTGTTTACTGGTCGGCAGCCCGTTTTTTTGAATGTTATAGCGGGTGTGCGTATAATATTGGATCTTCGACAGCGCACGTTTAAATATATTTTGTTTGCGGGGCTTTATCCACGGTGCGCCTATGTAATCATAGTGCTGGGTACACCAATAATTTAGTTCATCCTTGAATACAAAGGCATCAAGCTGGTAGATCAAAATATATTCATAAGCCAAAAATTGCTTGTAAAACTTTTCATCCATCATCAGCCGGTTATAGGCTTCGACACTCGAAAAACATTCATCATCAAACAAAATGGCATCAAAAAAAGGATATTTGGCAACTTCCTGCGGCAGCACCAAACTTTTGGGCTTTATGGCGATAATGGGATAAGGCGCTAATATCTTAAAGCATTGCCCCAGCGCTACGGATTCATAAGCCGACAGTTCATCTTTATAAAACGGTATAATTACAGCTACTTTTTTTATGTCCATTTTAATCCGTCCGATTTGGCTGTTGCAATATTATCGTTAAATTTTATACGTTCGCGGTTTATTGTTAAAAAATGCAGCGAAATACATTTCCATATTAAATCGCCTATCTTTAAACACGGTAAAATACCACAGAGATTACGTTTTGAAAAAGAAAATAGCATTTATAATACAGCTTTATGGTTTGGAGATCAACGGCGGCGCTGAATATCATTGCCGGCTGATAGCTGAAAAGCTAAAAGATATTTATGATGTGGAAGTGCTCACATCCTGCGCTAAAAGTTCTGTGTTGTGGGAAAACGAATATGCTGAAGGGGTAAGTTATATTGATGATGTTACAGTAAGGCGCTTCCCGACGGATAAACCACGCGACAGGCGTAAGTTAAGGCGGATGAATCAAAAGCTGCGGAAAATGCAAACGCATCAGAAAGTTTTGAGATCCTTAGGTTTGCTCGGTCTTTATGAAAAGGTTGTTCCCGACGGAATAACTAATGCAGACTATGAAAAATGGGTGGAATACCAGGGCCCGTTTTTACCAAGACTCATCGACTATATCAAGGAAAAACAAGCTAATTATGATGCGCTGATCTTTTTTACCTACCTGTATTATCCAACTATCGAAGGCTTAAAAATAGCACCGGAAAAATCTATATTAATACCTACCGCGCATGATGAATGGCAAATACATTTCCCGCTGTTTGAAAGCGTTTTTACCTTGCCAAAAGCCATTCTTTACAATACCTTAAGTGAAAAGCGTTTGGTAAACCGGCTGTTTAACAATGAAAATATACATTCGGCTATTGCAGCTGTGGGCATTGAACAGGAACAAGCCCATGTTAAGTACCATGTAAACGAGCTATTAAAAACCAATGATGACTATCTAATTTATATAGGCCGGGTTGATGTACATAAGGGCTGCCAGCTATTATGTGATCATTTTTTGAAGTATAAAAAAGCCACCGGAAAACCGCTTAAGCTAATATTTGCCGGTAAGCTTTTTATGGAGAAAACTATCGACCCGGATATTATTTACGTGGGGTTTGTAGACGAAGATGTAAAGATCACCTTGCTGCAAAATGCGATGGCACTGGTTATACCCTCGCTATATGAAAGCTTGTCGCTGGTTACACTGGAGAGCATGGCACAAGGCATACCGGTTATAGCTAACAAGGATTGCGAAGTGCTGAAGGATCACATAGAAAACAGCCATTCGGGGTTTTTATTTAACGACTATGAAAGTTTTAAAACCGCAATGGATGCTGTTTTAGATCCCGCCTTTGATAAAGCAACATTAATTGCGAACGGCAAAAAATACGTTGCTGAAAACTACACCTGGGAAGTTACGATCCAAAAATACAAAGATGCGATAGACTATATTAGTCGGCATTAAAGGTTTGCATGTTGATAAGGCGTTTGTATAAGCCATCTTTACTGATCAACTCCTGGTGAGTGCCTTGCTGTACTATCTTCCCGCTTTCCAATACGACGATCTGGTCGGCATTTTGAATGGTGCTTAAACGGTGGGCGATGATGAGCGAGGTACGGTTCTTCATCAGGTTATTCAAGGCATCCTGCACCAGTTTTTCCGATTCGGTATCCAATGCCGAGGTAGCTTCATCCAATAACATTACAGGCGGGTTATTCAACACTGCCCTTGCAATACAAATACGCTGCTTTTGTCCGCCCGAAAGCTTTGTTCCCCTGTCGCCGATATTGGTTTCATAGCCTTTTTCGGTTTCGATAATGAAATTGTGCGCATTGGCTATTTTGGCAGCAGCTATTACCTGTTCCATAGTAGCATCGGTTTTGCCAAAGGCAATGTTACCGAAGATGCTATCATTGAACAGGATAGATTCCTGGTTCACAATACCAAATAATGATCGTAAAGAATCTGTGGTTACATCTTGTATATCATGACCATCTACCAATATTTTGCCTGATTTGGGCTCGATGAATCGTGGTATCAGGTCTATCAATGTCGATTTACCACCGCCTGATGGGCCAACCAATGCGATGGTTTTGCCTTTAGGGACGGTTAAATTAATATCAGATAATATGGTCTTTTCGCCATAAGCGAATGATACGTTTTTAAACTCAATACCCTGTTCAAAATCTTTTAGTGGTTTTGCATCAGGTGCATCAACAATAGCAGGTTTTTCATCTATCAGGTCGAGTACACGCTCTCCCGCCGCAATACCCGAGTGGATGTTGCTGAAGGAATCTGATATGGCTTTAGCCGGGCGCATTACCTGCGAAAATATAGCCACATAAGTAATAAACACCTGTGGCGACAAAGTTGAGGTGTTATTTAAAACAAGATACCCTCCGTATAGCACCACTCCCGCTACCATGATTATTCCGAAAAATTCAGAGGCCGGAGATGCTAACTGTTGCCGCCTTGCCATTGACTGAATAATAGATGAGTATCTTTTATTTTCGTTGTTGAACCTGTTTTTGATATACTCTGTAGCGTTAAAGGCCTTAATGATTTTAATACCTGATAAAGCTTCATCTAAGTAACTGATCATATTGCCATAGCTTTCCTGGGAAGCTACTGCTTGTTGCTTGAGTTTTTTTACAATGCGCGATATTACAAATGCCGATACCGGGATAACCAATAATGAAAAGAATGTGAGTTTATACGACATATCGAAAAGCCAGAACATATACACAAGCAATGTTAAAGGCTCTTTGAATACAACCTGTAAGGTGGCAGTTACCGAAAATTGTACAACCTGAACATCAGAGGCTATTTTTGAAATAATATTTCCTTTACGCTCGTTGCTAAAGTAACCGAGGTGCAGGTTCATCACATTGTTAAAAACAGCTCTCCGGAAGTTTAATAAGGTGTGAACACGAAGATTTTCCATCGTCCGCTGTGATAAATAGCGGAATAGATTACTAAATAATGCTGAAACCACTATGGCAGCGCACACATACTGCAAAGCGCCCCAGGCGCCATATTGTGCAATAAAATAGGTCATGTGATAGTTAAACTGGCCCATAATATCCAACGCGGCGGGTTTAGCCTGCACGGTTGCCACAACCTTACAGGCAACATTGGTATTTTTTGCAGCGAACAAGGTTTGCAGCAAAGGAGCAAGTAACGCAAGGTTCAGCGTACTGAACAGGATAGAAAATATAGTAAATATGATATATGGGATAGCGAATTTTTCAATAGGCTTGGCAAAGGATAACAGCCGGAAATAAGTCTTCATTAAAAATTTAAATAAAGGTGCAAAGCTAATAGTTAATTATGCAATTCCATTATTATAAACTCACGCTAAAATCATGTTTTGCATTATATAAGCTTGATTTTTACTGTATAACGGAATGATCCCCATTGCAGGGCGTATTAGGAATCGCAATTTAATTGCGGTCATTTTTTTAGCCAGGCGGTAATTCTTTTCCTCACCATAGCTACTGTTATACTGCTTAGATCGCCCGAATTGCTTTCGATATGCTCGGCTTTTATGCCTAAAGGCGCCCAGCGGGTTGCGTTGATGGACCGGGTTATAGGGAAAAGCCCCAAAGTATGTATGCCTGATGCGGCAGCTAAGTGCAATGGGCCAGTACCGGATGCCAGTAACCCATCGGCTTTAAATACAAAAGCAATCAATTCATCCATGCTCATTTTTCCGCTCAGGTCTGTTATATGAGGCGGTAGTTCGGGTATCCATGATTTAAAAAGCTCATGTTCTTTTTCCGAGCCTGTAATAAATAGGTTGAACTTATCTTCGGGCAGTTCCCACATCAGCTTAGTAAAGTTATCCATATCCCACTCGGCTCCGTGCCCGTTTGATTTCGAATGGATGATAAGATTAAATTTATCGGTACTTAATAACTTGCTTAGGTGTGCCGTCAATTCAATCCGTGGTTTAAAATTGCCAGCATATGAATGAGCTATAGTTCCTATAGTTGGTACATGCGTAACGCCTAATGGCCTTAATAAATATATATTTTGTTGTGCCTCGTGCAAGTCGGAATTCCTGCGGCTTAACCTTACCAGTTTATTACAGGTAAAAAAGTTATAGTTTTTACTGGTTGACCCTATTCTGATACCTATTCCCGCTTTGCGTGATATGGTGGCTATTTGCCTGTTAGGGAATGTGTGCACTATGGCATCAATTTTTTTTTGTTTTAAAAAGGCTACCTGCTCATTTTCCGGTAATGCTTTAAGCTCATCATAATTTATAAAATGGTCGATTGCCGAACAGCACTTTATAATGGGTTCGGTATAGCTGCGGGCAAGGAAGCTGATGGTTACACCCGGAAAAAGTGACTTTAAATATATACAGGTGGGTAATGTGAGTATAACATCGCCCATGGCATCAATACGATTAATTACAATATGCTGGATTCTATTGTTTATTATTGACATTAATAAAAAGATTACTTAAAAATAAGTATACAAATGCAATGATAAAACTTTGCGCAATAATTAAGGGGTTTTTATTTCATTTGTATTAATAATATAACAAACGTTGGCATCCCATTTAAATATATTGCCCGGTGACGGTAACGACAGTTTTAAAACCGTTGCGCGGGCATTGACCATAGTTGAAAACGGACTGAAGGGTGCGGATGAATTATTAAAAGGACTTCGGTTTACTAAAAAGTCATCTATAATAGGTATAACCGGGCCGCCGGGAGCAGGGAAAAGTACGCTGGTAAATGCGCTGATCAATCATATGATAGGATCGGGGTTGAAGATAGCAGTGCTGGCCATTGACCCAACATCGCCGTTTAATTTTGGATCGTTACTGGGCGACAGGATACGGATGTCGGCACATTTTAATAAACCGGATGTTTTTATCCGGTCATTGGCTACGAGGGGTTCGTTGGGGGGATTATCGGCCAAAACTATTGAAATGAGTGATGTATTACGTGCGGCAGGTTTTGATTATATTTTTGTGGAGACAGTGGGTGTAGGGCAGTCGGAAGTGGAAATCGCAGGGCTGGCTGATATTACCATGGTGGTTTTGGTGCCCGAAAGCGGCGACGAGATACAAACTATAAAATCGGGCCTGATGGAAATTGCCGATGCCTTTATTGTAAATAAGGCAGATCGTGATGGCGCAGATACCTTTGCCAATAATTTAAAAAAGATAAGCCAGCAAAAGAATGAGGATGTGCCGGTGTTTAAAACCATTGCGTCAATGTCTGCCGGTATAGCCGAAATAGTGGAGTTTATAGTATCGGCACAAAACATAAAAAATACCCGCAAGCAGTTTTTATTAGCTGATAAAGCTTATAAACTCATCACCCAAAAACGTATGGCGAATGTAGACAGGCAGCAATTACGCGAAGAAATCCTTGAATTATCAACTAATACTGATTTTAACCTGTATAGTTTTGTAGATAGTTATGCGACCCAATAGTACAATAAATCCGACATCGAAAATCCGAGATCCGAAATTCTAACTATTCATAATAGACTCGATCTCGTCTGCTTCAACAGGGATATCATACATCAGGTCGGTGTTACCGTCTTTAGTTATCAGTATGTTATTCTCCAGCCTGATGCCTAAATTTTCCTGCGGGATATATATGCCGGGTTCGCAGGTTAATATGTTGCCCACCTCGAATGGTTTGTATCGGCTGGCAAAATCGTGTACATCCAAACCCAAATGGTGCGATGTGCCGTGCATAAAGTATTTTTTGTAGGCAGGCATTTTCGGGTCCTGTTTTTCAACATCGTGTTTATCCAATAAACCGAGGCCTATAAGTTCGGAAGTCATTATCTTGCCTACTTCGTCATGATATTCGTTCCAAATGGCGCCGGCCACTATTAATTTGGTTGCTTCGCGCATTACACGCAGTACAGCATCATATACATCGCGCTGGCGTTTGGTAAATTTACCGCTTACCGGTATGGAGCGGCTCATGTCGGCATTATAATTAGCGTATTCGGCACCAAAATCAAAAAGTATCACATCTCCATCGTTACAAACCTGGTTATTCTCGATATAATGCAGTACAATGGCATTTTTGCCCGATGCTATAATAGGTGTATAAGCATGGCCTGTTGCGCGCTGGCGCAAAAATTCATGGGTAACCTCGGCTTCTATCTCGTACTCGGTTACGCCGGGTTGTACAAATTTCAGGGTACGTATAAAGGCATCGCGGGTAATAGTGCATGCTTTTCTGGTCAGTTCTATCTCAATTTCGGATTTTACTGCACGCAGGTCGCGCATGATGGGTGCGGAGCGTAAATAATTATGTAATGGATATTTTACACGAAGATCATCCAATACCCGAAGGTCGCGGTAAGGAACAGAAAAACCAAAGCGGTCGTTTTCATTGGTATTAATATATATGTTATCAGCATAGTTAATAATGCTATGTAAAATGCTGTCAAATTCGCTTAGCCAGTATACATTTTCAATACCTGATGCCTTTTTGGCTTCCTCTTTGGTGTATTTGTGTCCTTCCCAAACTGCAATGTGTTCGTTGGTTTGTCTTAAAAACAGTACTTCTTTGTATTGTGAATTAGGACAATCAGGAAAAAGTATCAAAATACTCTGTTCCTGGTCGATTCCGGTGAGATAAAAGAAGTCTGCATTCTGTTTAAACACGAAAGATTGGTCTCCGCTACGTGGAAATTCATCATTTGAATTGAATATTGCGATCGAGCTCAATTTTATGCGTGAAACGAAATTTTTTCTATTATTGATAAAAAGAAGCTCATTTACAGGTAGATATTTCATTATTATTGCGCTAATTAATTTTATTTAAACTTTTTTTTTAGTTTATTTGCAACGGTATTACATTTTTGGAACAAATATTGGTATTGGTTTCAAACATAATTACTAATTTTGAAAAAAATCACAATTAATCGTTTAATCTTAAAAACTATGAATTATTCTACATTAAAGAAAACAGTCGCATTGTCAGTTGTTGCTTTGATGGCCGTTGGAGTAGCAAATGCTCAAATGGCCACAGACTCAACCAAGATGTCGTCTGACATGTCTTCTGCCAAGGTATTTGGTGGTATCGGACAATTTAACCATTGGAGCGTAGGCTTGAATGTTGGTGTTAATAACCCTGTTGTTAATTTCACCCAAAACGCAGTAACCCATGATCAAACTGAACTTGGTTACGGCGCTACAGTAAGAGATCAGTTATCACACTTCTTCGGTTTGGAATTAAGCTACCAGGGCGGAAAAGTTGAAGGTAATGATGCCGGTTACGGACCAGGTGAAAAATATGGTTACTATGGTTTTTCAACTACCAACAACCAGGTTACTTTAAATGCACTGCTTGACTTTGGAAGCGTAAGCTTTGGCCACCGTCAAAACGCAGTTGATTTTTACGGAACTTTAGGTGCCGGTTTAGCTTATTACAAACCATCTACAATAGCTACTGCAGGTGCTGCTCTTGTTCCTTACGGCAATACTGTTAAAGAACTTGTTGCTCCAATTGGCGTTGGTGTTAAATTCAAATTATCTGACGCTTTGGCCCTGAATATTGGCTACACCGTTAGCATTATCCAAGGTTACAACTTCAATGGTTTACATACAGTTGCTACAGGTGGTGCTGCTCCAACAGCATTTGACCACTACTCATACAGCTATGCTGGTTTAGAGTACACTTTTGGTTCAAAAGCCAAAAAGAATGTTGATTGGGTGAATCCAATTGCCATGATGTATGACGAATTATATGACGCTGCTTTACGTGCAGAAGTTGAAGCTTTAAAAGGCCGTGTAACCAATGTTGAAACTGCGGTTGCTGATCTTAAGAAAGATTCTGACGGTGACGGTGTTCCAGATCAATTCGACAAATGCCCTAACACTCCTGCAGGTACTGTAGTTGATGGTTCTGGTTGCGCTATCGTGTTCCCTAAACCTGATACCATTAAAGTTGGTGCTGCTGCTGCAACTGTTGCAACTGCTCCATACTCTAACATCCAGTTTGAATTTGATAGCTCAGTATTAAGGACTTCATCTTACCCAGTGTTAGATGCTACTTCAGCTGATCTTAGGTCAACAGGTAAAACATTAACTTTAGCTGGTTACGCTTCATCAGAAGGTACTGCAGCTCATAACATGAAATTATCTAAAGACCGTGCTAACTCAGTAAAAACTTACTTAGTTAACTCAGGAGTTCCTGCTAAGCATTTGAAGATCAAAGCTTACGGTGAAACTCACCCGGTAGCTGATAACTCAACTGAAGACGGCCGCGTATTAAACCGTCGTGTTGAATTCCACCAATAATATCTGTTCTTAAACAATATTAGTCAAAAGGCTCCCTGTTAACAGGGAGCCTTTTTTGCTTTTCGCTTTTTCCCCAAAATGCTTTAAGCTTTATTCTTTTTGCTTTCTGCTTTTCTATCTATATTTGTACATGTACTTTTTCAGGAAAAAAGATCCAAGCAGGCCCACCAGCTTTAACTTAAAAGTGATGCATACCATTAATGCTATTGCTATAATTATGTTCGTGCTGGGCATTATTTATACGCTTATAAAAGTTTACATCCTGAAAAAATAGCGCCGGAAAATATAATTCATCCCACCTAAGGCAAATCTTAATACACCATTTATTATGAAAACAGTAATTAATACTACAAATGCACCCGCACCGATAGGCCCCTATAACCAGGCCATTGCTGCAAACGGTTTCCTGTTTGTCTCGGGCCAGGTGGCTATTGATCCGGCTACCGGTAATTTAGTTTTGGATAATATTAAGAGGGAGACCACGCTGGTGATGGAAAATATAAAGGCCATATTAACAGCAGCCGGTATTGATTTTAGCCATATTGTAAAAACTACTATATTTTTAAAAGATATGCAAAGCTTTGCACAGGTTAACGAGGTTTATGGTTCGTATTTCAGCGATCAGTTTCCTGCCCGCGAAACGGTTGCCGTTGCCGGTTTGCCCAAGAATGTGAATGTAGAGATTTCAGTTACCGCGTTAAAATCCTGATATTTAAGCCATACAACATAACCGCTTAATTTGAACCCGTTTCAAACCCCCATCGAGTATTTAAAGGGCGTTGGCCTTAGTAGGGCCGATGTTTTGAAAAAGGAATTGGGTTTGGCTACTTTCCAGGACCTATTACAGCATTATCCTTATAAGTATATCGACCGCACCCGTTTTTACAAGATACGGGAGATAGAACCTGACATGCCCTATGTACAGGTAATTGCGCGCTTAACCCATAAAGAATTATTAGGCGAAAAGCATACCAAACGCCTGGTTATACAGGCACAGGATGATACCGGTGTAATGGAACTGGTGTGGTTCCAGGGGATTAGGTGGATGGAAAAAGCTTTGGTGCCG
>Ga0302185_10002553_pt1 | contig 11884 bp, 13 predicted proteins | sample II_Bog_E1_1_FD_200231 | JGI IMG/M metagenome (GOLD analysis project Ga0302185, IMG submission 200231) | Peat permafrost microbial communities from Stordalen Mire near Abisko, Sweden - II_Bog_E1_2 | ecosystem: Environmental > Terrestrial > Soil > Wetlands > Peat | place: Sweden: Abisko... | reverse complement strand
GTTTTTTGCATCAATTTCCCTGTCCAGGTAACGATTAAATGCCATAGCCGAGTTACGCGCGAAAACCATGCACAAAACCATAAGTACCAATTTCAGCCACTGAAACGGATGATCCGTCGTAGTTACGGCTAAAAAAAAACCGATAAAGGCAAATGGCATTGCGAAAATGGTATGGGAGAATGTAACTAACGAAAGGTATTTTTTCATTGAAAATAATTGACGGGATAAAATCGTAGAGACGCGATGCATCGCGTCTCTACCAAAGGACATTCAAAAATATGCATTATTCTTATATTTTAGCCCGTTCATACTGAACGGGCCACTTAACATCATGCCCTAATTCATGGGCTGCGCGTAACGGAAAATATGGGTCACGTAATGATTCGCGAGCCATCAGTACCAAATCAGCTTGTCCATTTTGTATTATCGTATCGGCCTGAACCGCATCTGTTATTAAACCTACGGCGCCTGTTAGTATCCCGCTTTCTTTCCGGACTTTTTCAGCAAACTCAACCTGGTATCCTGGCTTTAGCGGTATTTTGACGTTAGGAATATTCCCGCCCGACGAGCAATCAATCAAATCAACGCCTTTGTTCACTAATATTTTAGCCAATTTCACCGAATCATAAGCTGTCCAGGCGCCTTCAGTCCATTCACTTGCCGAAATCCGTACAAACAGCGGATAATCTTCCGGCCAAACTTCCTTCACTGCCTCAATAATTTGAAGCAACAAGCGGATACGGTTCTCAAATGTTCCTCCGTATTCATCCGAACGATGATTGCTATAAGGCGATAAAAACTCATTTATTAAATAGCCATGGGCTGCATGCAGTTCAATTACTTTGAAACCGGCAGCTAAAGCCCTTGTAGCAGCCTTTCTAAAATCGCTTATTACTTTCTCTATGCCTGCTTTATCAAGTTCAACAGGGGGTATTTCATTTTCTGAAAATGGTACGGCGCTTGGGGCCACGGTTCTCCAGCCGTTTGGTTTGTCAGTTGGTATTTGTGCGCCGCCTTTCCAGGGTAATTCATGACTGGCTTTTCTGCCTGCATGGGCTAATTGGGTACCGGCCACCGAGCCATGCTGATGGATAAAATCAGTTATCTGTTTTAACTTAACGATGTGTTCGTCTTTGTAAATACCCAAATCACCATAGCTAATCCTGCCTTCAGCAGATACTGCAGTTGCCTCGGTAATAATTAATCCTGCACCGCCAACGGCCCGGCTACCCAAATGCACCAGGTGCCAGTCACTGGCGAAACCATCCTCGCTGGAATATTCACACATTGGCGAAACCGCAATGCGGTTTTTAAATTCTATACTTTTTATTTTTAGGGGAGAAAACAGATGGGGCATAACTTTTTTTTTGCAAAGATGTAAAGTAAGGAGTTAGCTTTCGCCCGTTGCCTTTATTTTGACGAAATAATGATAGGGGGGGGGTGGAAACAAAAAAGATGGTATTCCATTATAAGGATAAAAATTGTTTAAGTTTGACCAAGGTTAAAAGCTTGACCTTTATACTTAATATATTATACCTATCATTACAAAGGTGAATTCCAATCCAAAAGACAATTTTTTAAAACCGACTAATATTTTTGTAATTGTCGGAATTTTTATTCCTGGATTTACTGCCTGTGGTATTTTAGGGTTACAAATGCTGATCGCTTTGTTTGGTGTTGAGTGTACGCAATCTTGGAATATTTTATAGATTTTTACTACTGCTGCGAGTTTACTTTTACCTATTGTTTTTTTCAGATATATCGTAAAAACTAATGCGACCATTGAAAATATAAAAAAACGACTAACATTATTTAATATTTTCGAATACACTTTTATTCAGGCAACTTTAGGAATGTTTTTTTCGGAAAGAAAAACATTATGCTATGTTGCAGATGGCCAAAACGGGATACAATTTGTATTTACGGCATGGCTGGCAATTCCAATTTTAATCTGTTTAAGCCTTTGTTTTCAGGCAGTTTTAAAAAAAAGGAATAAATTTTCTGCACAGCCTAAAAAGTAAAAACTAAATCCCTAACACCTGCTTCAACTTAACATACCCTGTTTTGCTTACCGGTATTTTAGCCCCTGATTTTAATATGGCGAGATGGGCGTCTTTTTCATAAGGGTCTATTCTGGTAATTTGCTGTATGGCTATGATATAAGAACGGTGAACACGAACAAAGTACCTGGGGTCCAGCATTTTTTCAAAAAAGTTCATGGTCTTGTTTTTCAGGAACGAACCTTCGGCGGTATACACGCTTACATAGTCATCGTCTGCAGCTAAATATAAAACATCCTGCACGGGTATTATTTTCACCTTGGTACCCGTTTTTACAACGATGCGTTCATGTTGCGCGGGTGAATGCGCAGCTGTTTCGAGCAATTCTTCAGTTTGTTTTGATGATGGGGTGCTGGGCGCCAAGGCCAGGTATTTTTCAATCGCTTTGTTAAAACGTTCTTTACTAAAGGGCTTCAACAAATAATCAACGGCATGGGTTTCAAAAGCCTTTATTGCATATTCATCAAATGCAGTAGTGAATATTACAGCAGGTGGCTGCTCTACCAATTCCAGCATTTCGAAGCCATTAATTTTGGGCATTTGAACATCCAAAAATACAAGGTCAGGCTGGTATTGCTGAATAGCCTTAAGTCCTTCAAAGCCATCGTTGCACTCCTGCACAACTTCAATCTGTTTAAAGTTTTGCAAATATTCTTTTACAACCATGCGGGCCAATGGCTCGTCGTCAATAATTAAGGCACGTTTCATATTTATAACTGCGGTACTTTAATAATAGTTGTAAATATATTATCATTTGCATGAGTTTCCATTAAATCATTACGTGCAAAAATTAAATAAAGCCTGCGTTGTACGCCTCTTAACCCAAATCCCGTTCCTTTCTTGGGCCTGGAGGTTTGAGGGTCATAGGGGTTTTGCACCATTATCACCAAATAATTTCCTTCCATTTCGGCCCTTATACTTACCACTACATCACCGGTAGTATCATAAAGGCCAAATTTGATTGCATTTTCAACAATAGGCTGTAAAAGCATGGAAGGCAATAAAGCCGAGCCGCATTTTTCGTCACAACTTATTTCAGTTTGCAGGCGATGTCCGAATCGAACCTTTTCAATTTCGAGATACAAATTTAAATGCTGTAATTCCTCGTTAAGCGGTACCTGCAACTGATCGTCTTTTTTCAATGTACCCCGTAAAAAATCAGAAAGCTGATGGATCATTTTACGTGCCTCGTCGGGCTTAAAGCCAATTAATGCATTGATAGAGTTGAGGCTGTTGAATAAAAAATGTGGCTGCAACTGCTGTCTTAAATTATAGAGTTCTGCATCGCGGGCTAACTTTTCGGCCTCATTTTTTCTTTTTTCATTTTCTTTCTGATCAATTTGGGAATACCATATCATGCTGATCATCGCCATCCAGCCAACGGCCAGGAAATAGATAAAAAAACGAATGGCTAACGACTGCGACAGGAAATCATAATACGCTTGTCCGCTACATAGGAGTGGAAGTATCCAACGGCATCCAAAGGTACAAATTCCCGCCAATGCCCCGCACCATATAAGGATATTAATATAGCTCCCTTTGCCCGGCTGGTAATACCGCAGGTTATTATTTATAAGCCAGCAGGCACATGCCAGCAAAATCGCGCAAACGAATCCATCCATTAAAGCGATATACCAAATAAACCCAAAACTATGTACGATATAAGTCTGCAAGTTTGCCCACAACAAACCGCAAAAAATAAATGCGCCATATAATTTTGAAGATGTTAGTGTTGATGCCATTGTTTGGTTAGATTAGTTGATTGAGTGAGTGGTTGATTGGGTGACTAGTTGATTTTGAAACGTGTAGATTGATTCAATTCTTATGATTAAACCACCGCCAAATCATCCACTCACCCAATCAACTTAATCAACTATTCACTAATTTAATAACTGCGAATATCTACTCCGGCAAAAATCGATACCCCTTTGAGGACTAAAATTTTATCCGTATTTGGGGTAGCGGTGTTCTTTATTCGTTTATCATCCACACCGGCAAAAACAGCCGCCAAATCTGAAACCACCTGCCAGTGCGGGGGCACTATTATTTTTGTACCTCCAAATATTTGTGTGATATCGATAATCACGCGGCCGGTTATATCAGCCTGCGTAAAATCAATCTCGGCCCCGCCGAATATGTTAACTATTTCACCACCCTTAAAATCCTTAGAAAGAATTATTTTCTTGACACCACCGAAAACCGATACCGCGTCGAGATAGTCATCACCCATATAAGAATTTTTCGAAGCGCCAATCGGCGGGATTGCTGATGAAGTTGAACCGCTCACCGGCTCATCAGGGTTTTGCCTTACATTGTTGCGCCAATCCCACTTATAGGCATAGCGCTTTTCCCAATAGGCATTATCAAAACGACTATGCCGCCTTAAAATCATCCATAATCCAAAGGCAATAATAGCCAAAGGCCAAATAATCTCACTGGCGCCGCTAAAGTTTTCATTAACAAGGAAAACAACACCTAAAAGGATCAGTATAAAAGATGATGATTTATGAAAATTGCTTCTCGCGCCTATAAAGAGGCCCCAGCCAATTAACCACATAGGCCATGTAAAAAGCCAGTGAGGTATAAAAAAGAAATCGAACTGCCGGACAAGCAGTATGGCGCCAACCGCCAATAAGATTACCCCTGCCAAAGCCTTACCGTTGCGGGGATTGTTTGTATATCCTATATCGTCGCTCATTATTTTTCTATTTTAATATTATCCAAAACTAAGGTAACATAATATGTATGCCAAACAAAAACTGGCAGTTTATTTAAAGAAGTCGGTAAGATGTAACAATATGTCGGTGAAAATGACCAGGCCAAATCAATTTATCCTTAATTGGTTATTTTTATTTTACGGAAACTTCAACACTCCAGTCGCTGCCGCTTGCTATATGATTAATTTTAGCAAAATCTCCCTGGTTTAAAGCAAAGGAAAATTGCAGCAGGCTGTTGATGTACGCAAGTGGTTTGCCTTCAGGCACCTCACCAAATGTTTGGCTATAGGGCATATCCCCATTGTAAACGGGTTTGTGCTTATAGAAAACGGAAACATGCACCGTTTTACCAAAATGCGGGTTTAAGCGATTAAATAAAGTATCAGGAATGTTTGTCCAAACGTTTCCATATTGTATATCTAAAACCGGGATATTGCCTTTTATGGTTTTACCTTTTAACACAGCTTCCTGATAAGGAAGTCTCACAACCTGTTGAGGTAAAAGCGGGCCAACCTGTTCAAAACTAATTACCCCCGAAGCAAGACGGGCAGCTGTGTAGGCGTAAACGTCACGACCATGAAAAGTGTACGATTTCTGTGAATCCTTGCGCCGGTTTACAGCCTCATCAATCTCCCTTACCTCCGCAATCCCTAATGATTGTGCGACCAACGTAAGCGTCCCGTTATCGGGCGTCACAATAAAATGGCCCGATTTCGTTTTTAAAACTACTGATTTTCTGGTGGTACCCACACCCGGATCAACTACCGAAACAAATACGGTTCCGGCAGGCCAGTAACGCGCTGATTGTTCAAGGCGGTAGGCTGCTTCCCAAATGTTATAGGCCGGGATCTCATGGGTAAGATCAAACAATTTTAAATCTGTTGAAACGCCCATGGCCACGCCCTTCATTTCAGATACGGCGCCATCCTTTAAGCCAAAGTCTGTTTGAAAAACTACTATTTTGTTTTGGGCAAAGGAAATGTTTGCAACTAATAAAAGTATAACCACACAGGTAATTGATCTTAATGTTTTCTTCATGATGTTTTAAAGTTGCAAAATAAGAGATTTAATATATATTTTTAGAGGGTCACAATTATTTATGATGGAAGTAGAATATACCATATCCACCGGAAAACAAATAGCTTACGGCATTTTCTCCGCTTTTTTAGTCGTAATCGCTGTTATTTTTTTATCATTAAGCTTCCGCAACCCGGGCGACTTACCAATAGTTTCACCAATAATCGTCGGCTTTATATTGCTGGCTGTTCTGGTAGGTGGCCAGGTCAGGAAAAAAGTAATTATATCTGCCGAAAGGGTTGTTGCGACGAACGTATTGCAAACCAAGGAGTTGGCTACCGCTGATATAAAAGGTTGCCGGTTAGGACCCAAAACCATTGTCATTGAATCCCTGTCGCCATCAGGGCCAAAAATAATCATCAATAATTATTCGGATTTTATTGACGGCGAAGATTTAAAAAAGTGGCTGCAAGATAACTTTAAAGACATTGATGCTACCGACCTTGCGGAGGAACAGGATCAGCTTCTAAGTGATGGTAAGCTTGGCGCAACAAAAGAAGAACGCGAAGCTAAGATCACCCAGTCCAAATGGATAGGCTGGAGTTACATGGCGATAGGCATGTTTTTAGGATTTGCATGCATCCCGTTTGATAAAAAACCGGCGGTTGTTATCATTTTAATATTGTACCCTTTAACAGGCATATTGATTATGGCGCTTAGCAATGGATTGATAAAATTCATTTCCAACACCCGGAGGAGCGTTTACTCGTTTACCTTGCTGGGCATCTTTATGCCAGGGTTTGTATTGTGCCTTACAGGTGCGCTGGGCTATAATGTGTACGGGTACCACAATGCTTTTTTACCATCAATTGTGGTATGTTTTGTAACGTTCGCCCTAATTTACATTACAGGTTTTAATAAAGATATGCCTTCTGTTGCCGGGCAGGTAACCGGCATGCTTGTTGTTTCGGCTGTTTACGCTTTTGGCTGCACTATTCAAATCAATTGCCAGTTTGACCATTCGGTGCCGCAGACAGTACATACATCCATTTACAATAAATATAAGAACTATAATAAAAGGGAACACTACTACCTCAACTTGAACCCATTTTCTCCGGGCCAGGATCAAAAAGAAATTGAAGTATCGCCAAGCACATATGCTAAGTACAATTTGGGAGATAATATTGAAGTTGAACTAAAAAAAGGTCTTATTGGCATCCCCTGGTATTACCTGCCCGTTGAATATTAAAAAAACCAGGCAGGTTAATCCCGCCCGGCTTTCAATCAACCAACAAACTAATTATATAATTATAGCTCCTTAAAGCTGCTCTCTTTATATTCCTGATCACGCACTCTCTTTTGATGTTTTAACACCATCCATAAACCGGTACCCATAATGGCTACCGGCCATACAACCCTTTCGGCGTTGTCAACATTTTCTGTCAATAAAAAGGCCGTACCCACAACGATCATTATAGCCCATATTGGTTTTCTGAAATTGTACTTAGCCCCCATATAAACGCCATAAGCTATAATCCACATTGGCCAGCTAAAAAGCCAACCGGGTATAAAAAATAAGTTTAACTGATTAATAAGCAGCATGCCGCCAATTATTATGATAATAACCCCGGCCATTGTACGGCCGTTATGAGGTTTATTTTGGTTTTCTATAATAGTTTCCATTGTTTTGAATTTTAAATCTTACCCAAAACTACAGCTCCATTAAAGAAATGCCCAATGAAAACTGGCAGGACATTTAAAGAAATCGGTGAGGAATAATAAGTTGTCGGTGAAAGATTGCGTGAAAACTTGCGAAGTTTTCAAACTTCGCAAGTTTGGTATGCTTACACGTCCGGCTCCTGCTGGCTTAAACAATGAAAACTGCCCAGGCCCCATATAATATCGGTTGAATCTATTCCAACTATTTTGCGGTCGGGGAAGCATTGTTGTAAAACCGCTAAAGCCTTATCGTCATTTCTTGACCTGTAAGTCGGCACTATCACTGCCGAATTAGCAATATAGAAATTGGCATAGGATGCAGGCAAACGCTGATCTTCGTAGTAAACGGGATCAGGCATTGGCAGTTCTGCAATATTTAATTGCTTTCCGTTTAACAGGCGCTTTTTTTTTAAGGTTTCAAGGTTTTCTTGCAGAATGTGGTAATTCTCATCGTTCTTATCCTCTTCAATAACGGTAATAACGGTATCTTCGTTTACAAACCGCGTAATATCATCAATGTGCCCATCTGTATCATCACCGACAATGCCATCGCCAAGCCATAACACCTGTTCAATTCCATAATAGTTTCGCAGATAACCTTCAATCTGTTGCTGGTTTAGATGCGGGTTGCGGTTTTTATTAAGTAAACACGCGGTTGTGGTCAAAACAGTCCCTTTACCATTAAAGTCGACAGATCCTCCTTCCATAACAATACCCGGGTGAAAAACAGGCAACCCAAATAGGTCAGCTATTTTGCTTGGGATAACATCATCCAAATCGTATGGCGGATATTTATCCCCCCAGGCATTATAGCCCCAGTCTACAATTACTTTTTGTTTTGTTTCCGGGTTAATTAAAAAAGCAGGGCCGTGGTCACGGCACCAGGCATCGTTGGTTTCAAACTCGAAAAATTCAATCCGCGTAAGATCTGCGTTTACCATTGATAGTTGACTTTTTGCAAAATCAGCCATTTGTTCATCCTTCACATTTATGCGGACTAACTCACCCTCAGTTAGTACCTTAATAAATTCTGAATATTTTGGATAAATCAAATCAATTTTACCGGGCCAGGAATCATTTTTATGCGGCCAGCTTAACCATGTTGCCGTATGTTTGTGCCATTCGGCGGGGAAGTGGAAGCCGGTTTGTTTAGGGAGTTGTTCTTTTTTGTCCATAGTCCATAGTCCATGGTCCATAGTCCATGGTAAATCGATTAATTATAATGTATTTCTTAAGGCGGTAATCATTTTCGTTAACGACTGATATTCGTTGTACAATATTTGAAATTCGTCTTCGGCAATGAACTTTCTTTTTTTGGCTATAAACCAACAAGAAACTACTTCAATGGCTGATCGTAACGAATAATTGAGAAAATTTTTGAAAACTGCATTACTTTGGCCCGTGCACCCTTCCGCAATGTTAAGCACTACAGAATCCGCCGCTCGTTTTATTTGCGATGTTAATATGAATAATTCATCCTTCGGAAAATTGCCTTTTGTTAATATATTTATATCATCGGATAAATCCAGCGCTTTTTGCCATATCTGCAGATTCTCAAATTTAAATGCCATTTTTTTATGATTTAATACGGTTTAATATTGACTTCAAGACCGTTAACTATGTCTTTTATGGAATATCTTCTGGAATATCGCCTTGGCTATGGTCTATCGTCTATGGACTATGGACTGAATCACTCTTCGTCAATAAATCGTTTCGTAATCGGCGAATACGAGTCAATCCTTCTGTCCCTCATAAACGGCCAATGGCTGCGGTAATAGTCTGATTTATCCAGATCAAGTTCCTGTACGATAACTTCTTCATTAATGTGGGAAGCCTGATAAAGTACCGTGCCAAAGGGATTTGATACAAATGAACCGCCCCAAAATTTTAATCCGGCTTCTTCACCAGCGCGGTTCACGCTCACAACGTGAACACCATTTGCTACGGCGTGCGACCGCTGGATGGTTTGCCATGCATTATATTGTTCTGTGTTGGTGGCTTCATCCTGTGTGGTTGCCCAGCCGATGGCTGTTGGATAAAAAAGAATTTCGGCACCCATTAAAGAAGTGATGCGTGCCGCCTCAGGGTACCATTGGTCCCAGCAAATAAGTATGCCTACCGCTGCGTATTTAGTTTTGAAAACCTTATAACCAAGGTCCCCGGGGGTAAAATAGAATTTCTCATAAAAACCAGGATCATCCGGTATATGCATTTTGCGATATTTACCCAGGTAAGTGCCATCGGCATCTAAAACGGCGGTGGTATTATGATAAAGGCCTTGCGCACGCTTTTCAAAAAGTGATGCAATAATTACAATATTTAGCTCAGCGGCAATAATTGAAAGTGCTTCCGTTGACTGGCCGGGTACCGTTTCAGCGAGTTTAAAATTATCGTAATCTTCAACATCGCAAAAGTAAAGAGAGGTAAAAAGCTCCTGTAAACAAACAATTTGGGCCCCGTCATTTGCTGCTTCCCTGATTTTTAATATTGCCTTATTTAAATTTTCCTGTTTGTTTGCAGAACATGTCATTTGTATAAGGCCAACACTTACTTTGCTCATTACGTTAAAAAATTTGCGCAAAAATAGCTTTTTTTAGTGATTCAGGTTTGAGATAAAACAATAGTATTTGAGGTCAGATTTCCACTATAAAAAAAGGGATGCAAAATGGCATCCCTTTTTAAAAAAAATATCGATAACGTGTTATTTGATATGTGCAACATGGTGTTTTACACCATCTCGGCGGGCTTCACGAATATCTTTCTTTAAATCTTTTTTATCAGCTTTTAAATCTTTCTGATCAGCTTGCGCAGCAGCTAAATCACCGCTTTTCACAGCTTTTTGCTCGGCAGTTTTATCAGTTTTAATATCTTTGACGTCGGCTTTAATATCTTTTTCGTCAATTTTTTTCACTTCTTTGTCTGCTAATTTAACCGGATGGGCAACACCTTCGCTTTTTAATACTTTTGCATCGGCTTTTATATCCTGTTTATCTGCTTTCGCAGCAGCAAGGTCAGTTTTTGCAGCTGCCAGGTTACCCTTATTGATTGCTTGTTTTGCATCGGCCTTCTTATTGTCATAGGCCCTTACATCCTGACGTAAATCTTTCATTTGAGATTTTACAACTGGTGTCGTGTTTATTGCAGGTGGTGTGGTAGTTGGAGTTGTTGTTGTTTGCGCATGACCTGCTGCTGCAAACAAAATAATCACAATAATTAAGCTTAAATTTCTCATGTTTTTAGTTTATATTAATAGTGTTTAATTTAATTTAGTATGTTGACTGTTATTGTAATAAATAGTTTAATCCAAAAATAGTTAATTTTATATATTTTTATACGGAAAAATAATCCGTTTGTTTAGTCATTTGTGTGTTTTCAATTTATATGATCATATCTTTTTATAAGCCGCTGTTTGCTATCTTCCTTATATTTTCTATTTTTAGCGTCTTTGGCCAAACAGGAACAATGCCAGGCCCGAATGACAAAGTAAAACCCGACGACAAAACCAGTGACGGCTCTTCTTCCTTTAAATTTGGTATAAACTACGTCAGTAATAATGTATTTATGGGCCGTTCTGACACTGTAAGGACACCTGTTGTTATGCCGGAAATAAAATACACAACAAAATGGGGTGTATACTTTTCGGGTAGCCTGGATTTTCTGCCCAATAAAAAGAAAAAGAAACTGGACGGAGGCGATCTTTCGGCCGGTTACGATTTTGACTTAACGGACGACCTTTCTGGAAGCGCATCCTATTCCAAATTATTCTATAGTTCAACCAGTACCCAGATAGCCTCATCCATCAGCAGTACTTTCAATGCCAATTTTACTTATGATATCGGAGACATCATCAGCCCGTCCATTGGGTCTGATTATAATATCAACAAACAAGGGATCAACAATGATGAATTCGTGAACGCGGCGTTAACCCATGATTTTATTTGGAAAGGAATATTTGGTGACGAAGATATATTACTGATCTCGCCCACCGCAACAGTAAATGCAGGATCTCAAAATTTTTATGATGCCTATTTAACAAAAAAGAAGGTTAAAACTGCAAAAAAAACAGCTGCCCAAAACGCTTTATTGACTAAATATGTTAATCAGCTTGGACAATTTCAGTTGTTGGACTACGAATTTTCAGTACCGCTTGAATACAAGGCCGGTCATTTTATTTTTCAATTCATCCCAACCTATGCAATTGTCAAAAACCAACTACCAAAAGAAGTCGCCGCAAAAATCTCAAACCAACCATCAATTTTCTATTTTCAAATCGGTGTTTCATTAAAATTTTAGGAAAGTATCCGAAAGATTTTCCATATTTATTTGACTTTTTAATAAATACGTCAATCTTTGCGGTAAGGAATTCGGTGC
>Ga0302185_10002552_pt1 | contig 11887 bp, 13 predicted proteins | sample II_Bog_E1_1_FD_200231 | JGI IMG/M metagenome (GOLD analysis project Ga0302185, IMG submission 200231) | Peat permafrost microbial communities from Stordalen Mire near Abisko, Sweden - II_Bog_E1_2 | ecosystem: Environmental > Terrestrial > Soil > Wetlands > Peat | place: Sweden: Abisko... | reverse complement strand
TATACGCGCCATATTCCTATGAGTTCTATCAAAAATTCAATGCCGACGTTTACAGTGTTAACAGTTCGTTTCACACTTCGCTAAAGCCATACCTTATAGATAGCATCATCGCTCCAAAATATAACGCGATAACCAGCATTGGGGTTGACAGCAGCCGTAAGAACTATTTTTTGCGTAAGATATTTAACGAACATGTTTTTGATGAGCGAACCAGTGAATATACTTTTTATGCAGATTATATAGCTGATTTGCAGATAGGAAGAGATTTCGCGAATAACACTACCACCTATCTTAATACACGTGGTTACCAACTTGGGGGAACAATTGGCAACAAATTTTCTTTTTATAGTAGTGGTTATGAGGATCAAGCGCGATTTGCAAACTATTATCAGGCAGTTGTACTAAAAACCGGGTTTATACCAGGCGAATCTTATAACAGGGAATATACCACCACAACCGAAGATGATTGGTCTTACGTTACTGCTATTTTATCTTACACGCCAATAAAACAGCTTAATATTACCCTGGGCGAGGATAAAACTTTTATTGGCGATGGTTACAGATCGTTATTATTATCAGATTATGCTGCCAATTATCCACTATTAAGGGTAACGGCCAATTTAGGTCGTGTGCAGTATATGGTGATGTTTGCAAATCTTGAAGATTTAAAGGTACCTCAGTATGATACTTTTGGTAACAACCGGCGTAAGTGGGCTGGATTTCATTATTTGGATTGGAACGTAACTAACCGACTTTCATTAGGATATTTTAATGCGATGATCGCGGCCGAAACTGATGACAACGGTAATTCGCACGGGTTTGATGCTAATTATGTTAATCCGCTGGTATTTGCAGCCGCTTTAGGCCCTAAAACACCATACCCAGATAATATACTAACCGGATTTACCGGCAAGTATAAAATTCTTAATAAAACAGCCATTTACGCGCAATTGCTGTTAGATAGGTTAAATCAAAGCCTTGCTCCTAAAAACACTGGTGGTTACCAGGTGGGTATCCGCGGAGCTGATCTTTTTAATGTGACCAACTTTAATTACTTATTTGAATATAATACAGTAAAGCCGTACACCTATTCATCGCCGCAGGTAATTACTAATTATACTGATTACAGCGAACCACTTGGCGACCCGCTTGGTGCTAATTTTAAAGAAGCTATAGCCATATTAGATTATTCAATAGGCCGTTTTAGTTTCCAGGGACAGGTAAATTATGCATCGTTCGGGCTTGATCCAAATACCTCGGTTAATTATGGGCAGAATGTGATGCTTGCTTTTGACCCGGGTACAGTTGAAGGCAGCACCACCGGGCAGGGTTTAGCTACCCACTTGTATTATGGCGAAGGTACTATTGCTTATTTGATCAACCCTAAATATAATCTTCGGTTTGAATTAGGCGGGTTATACCGCAAACAAGAGAATAGCCAGGGAACTCAAAACACAAAATTGGTTACTTTTGGTATCAGAGCGTCCTTCAGGCAGTTATACCATGATTTTTAATCAAGGTATAACTGTTTGATAGTATTCTAAAATTTCAGAGATAATCCTGTTTCAAAATAAAATACAGAAGTGTTATTCGATAATCCCACTGCTTTAGCTACCGCTGCGGATTTAAATCCGTTTTGTACAATAGCATAGGTAGGTATAAATTCAAAAATTAAGTGGCCTATTTTATATTCTAACGGCACTGAAAATTCGTAATCCAAGGTTTCAAATTTGCTTAAGTTAGCTTCAAAGGTTGCTACTGCCGCACCCACCTTTTTGCTTTTGAATACCTTTTTCTTGATATAAGCATCATAAAAATTTTGCGTGCCCAGGTTAGTTGCTACAGTTGGAGAAATAATAATGTCATCATTATTTGCAAATGGCTTAATCAAAATAAAATCGTGTGAGATACCTGCATTTACAAAAATATCAGCATTTGCCCCACTATTTAAACTATAATTGGCACTTACGCTTGGTGTAATTATATCCCCTATTTCGTAATCAAAATCGGCACTTAATGTATTGGTAATTGATGACCCTATTAAAGTACTGTTTGAGTTATAGAACATTTTGCTGTAAGATATACCGCCGGAAAAATTATCGGTAATATCAAAATCATAACCAGCTGTCAAATTACCGCCATCCAGTTTATTTTCCTTATTATCAGGCAAGATATCCATACCACCCGATATATATATTCCCGGTTTAAAAGTGTATTTAATATCCGGACTTATAAGAGGGGTAGTAGTAAGGCCGGTTCGGCCCATAAAAACATTATTATTTTGATAGTTGGCACCTACTTTAAATGAAGACTTTTTGCTTAATGTAGCTTTAGCTGTATCTGTAGTGGTCGAATCGGTAACTTTCTGGCAATAGCTATTGAAGCTAATCCCTAAAAATAATAAAACAAGAAGGCTTTTGTAAAATAAGTTATGCATAAGTGTATTTTAAGTTAATACAACCTATGACATATATATTATACGATAGTTTAATGCAAAAAATATTTTTTAATATATTAAACCATATATTAAATATACAGTCTGTTAGAGTAATGAATTATCAATCATTATAAAAAAACAAAAAATGAAAAAACTAGGATTATTAGCCTTTGCCGCAATGTTTTCGGCAGCTGCCTTTGCACAAACCACCACACCAGCCACTACTACACCGGCTACAACTACTACCCCAACAGAAAAAGCACAGATGAAAGATCTGCGTAAAGATGTTCGCGCCTACGACAACAAAAAGGCAGAAGCTAAAGCAGAAATTAAAAAAGGCAATTTAACAGCTGCCCAAACTGATCTTGCTGCTGCAAAAACCGACAAGGCTGACATTAAAACAGATGCTAAAACCTTAAAAAGCGAAGGTGTTGCTCATCCTGTAAAATTAGCTACCAAAGAAGTTAAGAAAGCCGACGTAAAGAAGATTGAAGTAGCTAAGACTGATTTAAAAACAGCTAAAGCTACAGAACAGGCAGATGTTAAAGCCGGTAATATTACAGGCGCACAAGCTGCACAGGCTGATGCGAAAGCTGACAAAAAAGACCTAAAGAAAGATATACGCGAAGCAAAACGCGACGGTGTTAAACGCCACCTGCATAAAGCATAATTTTTAACAGCAAAAAGAGGGTGTTGGAAACGGCACCCTCTTTTTGTATGTACTCCGTTTACCATTTTATTGTAAAGTATTGTTGTAAGTGATAAACCACACAATCACGTTTATAATTATCCGTTAATAAGCTATACCATACCTAATAATTTATGCAGAAGAGAATCTTGTTACTTGATGATAACCAGGATATTTTGGACATAATGCAGGAAGCGTTATCATACCAGGAATATGAAGTTAAGGTAGCCCTGGATAGTAACGATTTGATAAATCTAACACTTGATTACCAGCCGGACCTAATCATACTCGATTACCATTTAACCGGCCGAAACGGTTATGAAATTTGCCTACAGTTAAAAACCCACCCTAAACTTGGGCATATCCCCGTTATTATTTGTTCGGCTTATGTTAATAAAGACGACGACCTATCTGCCTGGGGATGTGATGATGTGATAGCAAAACCTTTTGGTCTGGAAGAGCTTACCGAGAAGGTAAATAATTTGATCTTGGGCTAAGATTAATACTTTATCTTAAATCGCTTCACTACCAAATGCACTAAAAACAACGGTGCTACAAGTATATTTTTATATCGATACTCAAAAGAAAGCTTTTTACCCTCCTTTTTATATCCACCATATAAGGCGGCACATGATACTACAAATATCAATCCGCACAAAGCCCCCAGCGGAGCCCCTCCGGCCTTTTGCCATTGCATTAACAAGGTAATGATGTAGTAATAGGCCAGCATAATAAACAGCATAAAATAGCTTAAAATAGGCGACAGCTTTAAATAGTAATAAACGATAGCTGCCAATAAAAATGATGACCAGTTAAAGTCCGCGTTATACTGTCCAAGAAATTTGACGTAAGGGAACGGTATTGCCCATAACAAGCCAAATAGGCTAAACAGCAAAAGTGGAATAAATATAATATGAATAACAATATTCGCCGGATCCTGGTGCGCGACAGCAAATTTGTCAAAATAAAATTCCACACTCCCGGGTTTTACTTCGGGTTCGGATTTTGGTTTAGCTGAGATTTTATTCTTTGCCACTGTGGAAAAACTTATTGTCATCTCGACGAGCTACGAGGAAAAATCTTCTACAAGCGATTAACATTTGCATAAGATCTCTCAAATCGTTCGAGATGACAATTAATGTAAATTATTTAGCGAAAGCTACTGACCTGGTTTCCCTGATCACCGTAACCTTAATTTGGCCAGGGTAGGTCATTTCAGTTTGAATACGGTTGGAGATATCAGCCGCTAAAACTTCTGATTCAGCATCGCTTATCTTTTCGCTTTCAACCACTACACGTAACTCACGGCCTGCCTGTATAGCGAATGTTTTTTCAACGCCCGGATACGACATAGCAAGCTCCTCAAGCTCTTTTAAACGTTTAATGTAACCTTCAACAACCTCGCGCCTTGCACCAGGCCTTGCGCCCGAAATAGCATCACAAACCTGTATAATCGGCGATATCATCGACGTCATTTCTATTTCATCGTGGTGAGCGCCTATAGCGTTACAAACTTCAGGATGCTCCTTATATTTTTCGGCTAATTGCATACCTAAAATAGCGTGTGGCAATTCCGGGTTATCATCAGGTACTTTACCTATATCGTGCAATAAGCCTGCGCGTTTAGCTAATTTTACGTTAAGGCCTAATTCCGCTGCCATAGTAGCGCAGAAGTTAGCTACCTCGCGCGAGTGCTGCAACAGGTTTTGCCCGTAAGATGATCGGTAACGCATACGGCCAACCATACGGATCAATTCCGGATGTAAGCCTGTGATACCTAGATCTATTACGGTACGTTCACCTATCTCTACAATTTCTTCTTCAATTTGCTTTTTGGTTTTGGCAACAACTTCCTCTATACGCGCCGGGTGGATACGACCATCCGTTACCAAACGGTGCATTGCCAAACGGGCAATCTCACGCCTAACGGGATCAAATCCTGAAAGTATGATAGCTTCCGGGGTATCATCCACAATGATCTCTATTCCGGTAGCTGCTTCCAGCGCACGGATGTTACGGCCTTCGCGACCAATGATACGACCTTTGATCTCATCATTCTCAATATTGAAAATTGAAACCGTGTTTTCAATAGCTGCCTCGGTAGCAGTACGCTGAATAGTTTGGATAACTATCTTTTTAGCTTCTTTGTTAGCAGTAAGCTTGGCTTCGTCAACAATATCCTTTATCTGCGCCATAGCTTTACTACGGGCTTCTTCGCGCAAATTATCAACTAATTGATTACGCGCTTCTTCGGCAGACAGGCCCGCAATAGTTTCCAATTGCTGTACGTGCTGGTTTTTTAAAGCCTCAACGTCTTCCTGTTTTTTAACAGCGATATCGGTTTGTTTTTCCAGATTCTTACGCACATTATCCAGCTCATTTTCTTTGCGGGTGATGTTCTCCAAACGTGAATTTAATGACTGCTCTTTTTGTTTAAAGCTGTTCTCGCGTTGGTTATAAGCGTTGTTTTTAGCGTTAATTTCCTGCTCATGCTCGGCTTTTAATTGCAAAAAGCGCTCTTTTGCCTCAAGCAGTTTGTTCTTTTTAAGAATTTCCGCGTTATTTTCAGCGTCTTTTAAAATAAGTTTCGCTTTGTTTTGGGCTTGATTTTCCTGTGATTTAAAAAGCTTGCGCAATAGGAAACGGCCAACGATGATGCCCACACCGACCCCAATCAGGAGCCCGATGATAACATATAATGATGAATTCATTCTTCTTTTAGGTTATATAAATAAAAAAACCGCAACTAATTTTTAAGTATCATGTATTGAAAAACTTCGTCACAGATATTGGGACCATGGGTTACCGTTAATATTCGACGAATAACGCATGCCTCTTGATCCGCTGAATATTGAAGCGTTAAGTTTTTAATAGTGAAACCTAAAATTTAACTGCGGTTAAATCTTAAATGCTCTGTTTTTATGCAAAGAACGTTTATTACTTCGAGAAAAACTCGGTCAGTAAATGATCCAACTGGTAAACTTTTTCGGCTACGTCGGTATCATCAACCGTAACCTTTTTCTCCGCTTTTAATGATGATGTTGCAAAATGCAGCACACTCATTGCAAGCAAATCCTGTTTATCCCTAACCGCGTAATTCTCCTGGTATTCCTTTATGCGGTCGTTGATCAGCTTAGCTGCCCTACGTATAATTTCTTCCTCCTCCATGTTCACCTTTAAGGGGTAAACTCTGTCAGCAATATTTATTTTTATAGAGATTTCTCCCATTGAGCTTTTTCACTATTTATATCACTTTTTCAGCAATACAATGCACTTATCTATTTCCTGCACAAATTCGTTAATTTTTTGCTTAATATCAACACTTTTTTCATTTGTTTCTGAAAAAGATTTTGCCAACTTCAATACACGAAGCTTTTCTTCCAAATCTTTCGTCTTATTCTTACTTGCATTAAGCGCTGCAGTAAGGCTATCGTTCTCCAATTTTAGCAAGTCATTCTCTTCCTGCAAGGCAGCACAAAGCTCAATTAACCTTTCGGTTTTATCAATAACTTTATTTAATTGTTCTGCTACCTGGCTCATGGTTTTATTGAGTGATGGGGAGATTGAGTGATGGACTGATTGCGTGATGAACTGATTAAAACAATCACTCATTCACTAAATCACTCCCCCGCTAACTATTTCCTTATCTCCGCTCCCGCTTCTTTCTCTAAATTATAAATTAATTTCTGCATTATGGCATCAATTGTTTTATCGGTAAGGGTTTTCTCTATATCCTCGAGGATAAAACTTAACGCATACGATTTTTTGCCTGCAGGTAATTTATCGCCCTGGTAAACATCAAATACATTCACTTCTTTCAACAGCTTACGCTCAGTTTTTTGGGCGATTTGTTTTAACGCGCCGAATGAAACATTTTGATCGATCAGCATGGAAAGATCTCGCCTAACCGCCGGGAACTTTGAGATGTCCTGGTACACTATCTTGTTCTTACGGGCAAGGTTGATTATCAGGTCGAAATTAAAGTCGGCATAAAAAACTTCCTTGCTTACATCAGCTTTTTTAAGGGCCGACTGAGCTACAGATCCAAATTTTACCAATTGCTTATTGCCGCGAACGTATTGCAAACCATAAACAAGCTTTTTACAGGTCGAATCTTCAACAATAATATCCTTGACATTCAATTTTTCGATGATGCCATCAACAATTGCCTTCAGGTTATAAAAAGAAACCGGCTTGGTTTTTTCGTTCCAGGCTTCTGCAGTATCTGCACCCGTAATAAAAATACTGAAACGTTGTGTTTCGGTATATTTATCTTCATGAACACTGTAAACTTTACCAAACTCATAAAGCTTCAAATCGGCCGCACGTCTATTTTGGTTATAAGCAACAGCTTCTAAACCTGAATAAAGCATGCTTTGGCGCATCACGTCAAGGTCGCTGCTTAACGGGTTCAATATTTTAACCGCGGTATCCAGATTATCAGAGTAGGCTGATTTAGTTAACGAGTTCGACATGATCTCATTAAAACCATTAGCTGTTAACAGATCCGATAATTGGTTTTGCACCGAATCCTTATCAGGCCTGATAGATGTATTTAATGATGCCCTGATTTGTGTTGGGATATGGATATTATTATAACCATATATGCGTAATATCTCCTCAACAATATCTACATCGCGGGTTACATCAACACGATAAGGTGGCACTTTTAACGATAAGCCTTCGACTGTTTCATTTACGATTTCAATATCCAGTCCAACTAAAATGGCTTTAATTTCTTCGTGCGTAATAGCCTGACCGATCAACCTATCTATATTGTGGTAAGTTACATCAACTTCAAATGGTGCAACCGGAGCAGGATAGTTATCAAAAATATCAGACGAGATAGTCCCACCTGCGATTTCCTGAATTAATAAAGCCGCACGCTTTAAAGCGAATACTGGCATGTTTGGATCAGTCCCACGCTCAAATCTGAACGAAGCATCGGTTTTTAAACCGTGGCGCTTCGCCGTTTTACGTACTGATACTGAGTTGAAATAAGCACTCTCTAAAAATATATTTTTGGTTAATGCGCTAACACCTGATTCGGCACCGCCGAATACACCGGCAATACACATTGGCTTTTCGGCATCGCAGATCATCAAGTCATCGGCAGAAAGTTTGCGCTCAACATCGTCTAGTGTTTTAAACAAAGTTCCTTCGGCACAGTTTTTAACAACTACTTTGCCGCCTGTAATTTTATCAGCATCAAAAGCATGTAATGGCTGGCCTAAATCATGCAGTACATAGTTGGTAGCATCTACAATATTATTGATAGCGCGCACGCCTATAACTGCCAAACGCTCCCTTAACCATTTTGGTGATTCTTTTACTTCGACACCTGAAATTGTTATACCGGCATAGCGCGGCGCTGCCTGCTCGTTCTCAACTACAACTTCTACCTTAAGATTGTTATTATCTACCTTAAAAGCAGAAACATCAGGCTTTTTAATATTGATCTTTAGGAATGCAGCAATATCACGCGCTGTACCTAAATGCGAAACGGCATCTGCACGGTTTGGAGTAAGGCCTATTTCGTACAAATAATCGTCCTTAACTTTAAAAAAATGTTTAGCAAGCGTGCCGGGAATGGCATCATCAGCCAGAACCATAATACCTTCGTGCGATGTACCCAGGCTTATTTCATCCTCCGCGCAAATCATCCCTTCGGAAACCTCTCCTCGGATTTTTGATTTGTTAATCTTGAATTTATCGCCTTCCATCGGGTGCACATAAGCACCAACAACAGCAACCACTACTTTTTGTCCGGCTGCTATGTTAGCTGCACCGCAAACAATTTGCAGGTCTTCGCCTGTGCCAACATCAACTTTGGTAATATGTAGGTGATCGGAATTTGGGTGCTCGGCGCATTCTTTTACATGCCCGATAACTAAACCTTCCAGACCACCGGGGATGGCCTGTACTTTTTCCAAACTCTCCACTTCTAACCCTGTTCCGGTTAAAATGGTCGAAATTTCTTCGGGAGTTTTATCCGTATCAATAAATTCTTTGAGCCAATTATAAGATATCTTCATTATATCGAAATGATAATCGACAAAGATAGGATTTAAGGTGAAAGGTTGAAAGGATAAAGGTGAAAGGTTATTTTGATTTTTGTCATTCTGGAACGGAGTGAAGAATCTTCTCCAAGATGCAAAGTTCGACGTTCGCTTTTAGAAGATTCTTCACTCCGTTCAGAATGACAATAGAATTTATAAAGACTATTGTTTAGTCATCCAAATCATCATCGTCATCATCAAGCGTATATGATGGTTCTGATGCATCATAAGCTTGTTTCAATTCAGCCGGATCTACGTCACCATCCATATTGGCGTAGTCAGGTTCATCTTCTTCATCAAAACCATTGGAATGAATATCTTCCTGGCTTTGCTGATCTTCTGGATCATTATCGAATGAATCATCTAATGGTATGTCTTCTCCTGGAATTATCATGATCGTTTTGTTTTAGTATTATAAAGGTAACGATATAATTTGAGGGTTGTTTTAATATTTTTTTACGGATTTACCAATCCTAAAATTACGAATATGACCAACAAAAATACGGGTAACGCCGTCATAAATACTTTCAATGGTTTCTTTAATTTAGGTATCGTTAATTGTTTCTTACTATTGATTAAGAGAAATATGGAATATGATAACCCCATCACATACAACAATGTAGCTGATAAAGCTATTTGATTAAAAGTTCCTTTAATAATCGGAGCTTCCATTTGAATTCTATAAATAAGCCAATGTATTCCGAAAGGAAAGACTGCTATTAGAGCAATTATTCCTACTATAACTGCTATTCTAATGCGATATAATGATAAACCGGAACATATAACAAACAAAATCGCTGATGAAAAAAACGACACTACTGTAATTATATCAACACCCCTTCCTCCAAAACCTAATGAAATCTCGGAGAAAATCCAAATCGCATAACTGTTAAATAACATATACAGCCCGAAAATAAAATAGAAGACATATAGCTTTATCATGATGATTAGGTTTTACTTTAATACTTAAAATGCATTAAGGTAACCCAACTCATAAGATCAAGCTTATATTACCCCCTCATCAGCAAAACTATAATAACTGCTATCAGTAATAATCAGGTGATCCAACACTTTTATATCCAACAACCTGCCTGCCGCCGAGATCTTTTTGGTTAGATCAATATCCTGCTGACTTGGTTTTAAGCTACCGGAGGGATGATTATGCGCCATCATGATGTTGGCTGCCGAGTGCCGCAACGCTGATGAAAAGATCACTTTAGGATCGGCTACCGTGGCGTTCAACCCGCCTTTACTGATCAATTCCTTACTTAATATTTTACAATTTTGGGTGAGTAGTAATATCCAAAACTCTTCATGCGGTAAATCAACCAGAAACCGTTTCATAAAATTGTAAGCATCCTTGCTGCAAGTGACTAATTCAGGGGCTTTTTCTTCGGTATCATTACGGCGGCGGCCAATCTCGAGTGCCGCAATAATTGAAATTGCTTTGGCTTCGCCGATGCCTTTAAACTTGCAAAGTTCTTCTATAGATGCGCGACCTAACATATTCAGGTCGTTATCATAATGGCGCAGGATGCGTTTACTGAGCTCGACTGCCGATTCATCCCGGTTACCGGAACCAATGAGTATGGCGATCAGCTCCGCATCGGTTAGGGCGCGGCGGCCTTGTCCGCTCAGTTTTTCGCGCGGACGATCCTCTTCGGCCCAAGATTTTATACTGATTTTATTTTCGTAAAAATTGGTGACAGACATGGTTTATTAATGGATCTAATCAACGTGAATATAGTTGATTAAAATAATTAAAAAAAAACTGAAATTATTTATCGGTAAGAATTGGGGGATTTGCGCTATCACCTGCTTCAAAAAAACCTTTATTCCGGTTCATGATGCGTTTAAAAAGCTTATTCGAGGTATCGCGTGCTTCTTTAAAGGTCTGAAATCTTAACAACCAGCTAAGAACATCGAGGATGTAAACTATAGGCCATAAAATAACAGCGGTAAATTTCGTCATGATAGAGGCTGGTTTGTATAAGCAAAAACTGAACTTTAAATATACGACTTTTAACCTTCACATTATCAACACACTTAAATTATAACAACAAAAAAAGCGATAGGTTTAAAACCTATCGCTTTTTTTTAATATAAAAGTATATAAATTCCTTATTTTAAGGTATTTACAAACTTAGTAAGTTTTGATTTATTGTTTGAAGCCTTATTCTTGTGAATAACGTTCTTTTTGGCTAAACGATCAAGCATTGAGATCACTTTTGATAAAAGTTCACTTGCTTCAACTTTTGTAGTTGTGCCTCTTAATTTTTTGATGGCATTCCTAGTGGTTTTTGCCTGATACCTGTTACGTAAGCGCTTCGCAGCGTTAGAGCGGATCCTTTTTAATGATGATTTATGATTTGCCATTGTATAGCCTTATTATTCTACTTTTATTTAAGGACTGCAAATATAGGATGATAAATTTAATTATGCAAACGTTTTTTCAACAAAAAACTTCGGGGTTATTAACATGCTTTTAAACGTAAACCCTGTTTAATATTCATCATTTTGAGTAAATTATCTAAGTATTTTATCATAATTTTACAATGCAGATCATTAACAGCTACCAAAACTTATGAAACAGCAATTCCATTATGCCACCGTTACCGAAGCTATTGAACAATTAAGAGAACAAGGCTTCACGCTTGATTTCAATCTAAAAGAAAACCAGCTTATAGTAGGCGACAAAGCTTA
>Ga0302185_10002550_pt1 | contig 11889 bp, 9 predicted proteins | sample II_Bog_E1_1_FD_200231 | JGI IMG/M metagenome (GOLD analysis project Ga0302185, IMG submission 200231) | Peat permafrost microbial communities from Stordalen Mire near Abisko, Sweden - II_Bog_E1_2 | ecosystem: Environmental > Terrestrial > Soil > Wetlands > Peat | place: Sweden: Abisko, Stordalen... | reverse complement strand
CCTATAGGAGGCGCGACTGCGATTTCTTCTTTCGGACTTTCGGACTTTTCCGACTTTCCTGACTTCTTTATAGCCTATTATAAAAAGTAATAACGATTGCCCGTGCGGGGCTTAATGCGTATATTTGGAGTTTAATTGAATCGGTTTGGATCTGTTTGATAAAATTTCGAAAAACATGGGCGGCCCGCTGGGGCAGCATCAAAAATGGTCGCATGGCTATTTCTCCTTTCCAAAGCTGGAAGGTGAGATAGGTCCCCACATGCAATTTAACGGCAAGGAACATATCGTTTGGAGCCTGAATAATTACCTGGGTTTAGCTAATCACCCCGACGTACGGGAAGCCGATGCAAAGGCCGCTGCCGATTATGGCATGGCTTACCCGATGGGCGCCAGGATGATGTCGGGCAATACCATACATCACGAGGAACTAGAGCAGGGCCTGGCCACATTTGTGGGACAGGAATCAGCATTTTTGCTGAACTACGGTTACCAGGGGATGGTATCGATCATCGATGCATTGGTTGACCGGAATGACGTAATCGTTTATGATGCCGAATCACACGCCTGTATTATCGACGGCGTGAGGCTGCACATGGGTAAACGTTTTGTCTATCAACATAACGACCTGGAGAGCTGCGAAAAGCAACTGAAAAACGCGACCCGGCTGGCCGAACAAACCGGTGGCGGCATATTGCTGATCACCGAAGGGGTTTTCGGTATGTCGGGCGCGCAGGGTAAATTAAAAGAGATTTGCGCACTAAAAGATAAATACACTTTCCGCATTTTGGTGGATGACGCCCACGGATTCGGTACCATGGGCAAAACCGGCGCCGGTACGCACGAAGCGCAGGACGCTATGGACGACATAGATGTATATTTCTCCACCTTCGCCAAATCCATGGCAGGTATTGGTGCGTTTGTGGCCGCCAAAAAAGATATTATCGACTTCTTGCGCTATAATATGCGGTCGCAAACCTTTGCCAAGGCATTGCCGATGCCGATGGTGATCGGCGCTAAAAAGCGTTTCGAGATGCTAAAAACACAGCCGGAATTACGCTCCAAACTTTGGGATATTGCCAATGCACTGCAAAAAGGACTGAAAGAACTTGGTTTCAATATCAACAGTACCAATACAATGGTTACCCCGGTATTTTTGGAGGGCGACCTTTACGAAGCTACCGCCTTAACCCGCGACCTTCGCGAGACTTATGGCATTTTCTGTTCAATTGTGCTTTACCCGGTTATACCAAAAGGATTGATCATGCTGAGGATCATCCCAACCGCTTCGCACAGCCTGGATGATGTGCAGAAAACCTTGGATGCTTTTGCTAAGATGGGTGAAAAGTTGAAGGCGGGATATTATAAGGAGAATAAACTGGTAGTCGCATAAATCTCAGTCGCTTTCCCATAGTAAATATTGGAAGCCTTTCGGTAATTCGGGAGGCTTTATTAATTTTATGCAGTCTCATTGGTGCAGTATCAGTAACCATCATGACATTTCTTTCAAAAAGAATTTATAGTGGAGGGAAATAACATAGATATAGTAAAAGAACTCATTAGAAAAGAGTTTAGCTTTTTGGAAGAATTGGGTTACAAGCCAGTGTTTAAGGTTTTGCACGATAAGCCATTTATTGAAGGAGCTGAAATTAAATACTCCGATCCTGAAAGAAAAAGGGAGGTTCGAATCAGCTATACCAAGGCAAAGGTATATGAGGATATTAAATATACATTTGGAGCATCAATTACGCGGATACCTTATTCGGACATAACAGACTTTTTTAGCTTGCGGATTTATTTGGAGTCAATGAGCAGAGATTTTTCAAGGAGTATGGTCAACCATTTCGATGAAATAGAGGCAGCGGTCATTGTAAAAAAAATTGCATCTGCTTTGAAAACCTATGCGCCTGATATTATTTCAGGTACGAGTTGGCTGGATAAGTATTGGCCAGATTGGTAAATTTAATCTGCAATAAGCAAAAAATGAAAACCTTATTTAAAATAGATATTGCGGTACATAGCTAATCCGAGCGATTTTCTATTTTTACGCCACACCAATTCAACTTCCATGCTAACCCGCCGCGATTTTATTAAAATAAACGGAGTAACCACAGCCGGCATCGGCCTTGGGCTCAGGCCTAACTGGTCACCCTTAAATACATATGAAAGCCACCGACCGGCACCATCGGCTCGCAAGTTTACCAGTAAAGCCGTTGAGGAAACCATTCAGCGGGTAAAGGCTGCGATCAAAGACCCGGAGCTGGCCTGGATGTTTGAGAATTGCTACCCCAACACGCTGGATACCACAGTAAATTATTCGGTGAAGGATGGCAGGCCCGATACTTTTGTCATCACCGGCGATATCAACGCCATGTGGATGCGCGATTCATCGGCGCAGGTTTGGCCGTATTTGCCTTTGATCAATAAAGACGCTGAGTTGAAACAGTTGATAAAAGGCGTGCTGAACCGCCAGGCTGCCTGTGTTTTAATAGATCCCTATGCCAACGCCTTTAACTCCGGGCCAACCGGCAGCGAGTGGGACAGCGACGATACCACCATGAAGCCCGAACTGCACGAACGCAAGTGGGAGGTGGATTCGTTGTGTTACCCTATCCGCTTAGCTTATAACTACTGGAAAACCAGCGGCGACAGCAGCTTTTTTGACGAGAACTGGCAAAAGGCGGGCAAGCTGATCCTGGCGACCTTCCGCGAGCAACAGCGAAAGAACGGACAGGGCCCGTATCATTTTCAGCGGAAAACAGAAGTAGCCAGTGATACCGCTCCAAACGGCGGCTACGGCAACCCGGTTAAGCCTGTCGGGTTGATCTGTTCCATATTCAGGCCATCAGATGATGCGACGATTTACCCTTTCCTGGTCCCATCAAACTATTTTGCGAAGACAAGTTTGATGCAAATGGGGGAGATGTTCAGGGTGATCGGAAGGGATGCTCAAACCGCTTCGGACTGCGAAGCGCTATCGAATGAGGTACACGCCGCGCTGCAAAAATATGCCACCAAACATCACCCCGTGTTCGGCGATGTGCTGGCCTACGAGGTGGATGGCTTCGGCAACCAATCGTTTATGGACGATGCCAACGTGCCTAGCCTGCTGGCATTGCCCTACCTGGGTGCCTTGCCGGCCAGCGATCCTCTTTATCAAAATACCCGCCAGATGGTTTTAAGCGATACCAATCCTTATTTCTTCAAGGGGACTGCGGCCGAAGGCATCGGCGGGCCCCACGTGGGTATGGATTATATCTGGCCGATGGGCATTATCATCCGTGCGCTTACCTCAACCAGTAAGGCCGAGGTGGCAAAATGCCTTCACTGGCTTAAAACCACGCATGCCGGCACGGGTTTTATGCACGAATCGTTCAATAAAAACAACCCGGCCGACTTTACACGCAAGTGGTTTGCCTGGGCTAATACCTTATTTGGCGAGTTGATCATCAAAACACATCGTTATTATCCCGAAATATTATAGCTCACGTGGTTTAAGTATTCGCTTGTATAAGCTTTATGATATGATACTATCGTCAAACGCCTGAAACACATTTTTTTACTTCGGTAACCGGTATTTTAATTAAAGGCTAATTTATTTTTTAGTATTATCATTTCAGGACACGGAACTTATGATATTTACGCCGGTATTGCTGATATGTGATATTATTTAATATATGTTAATATGTAGTGCAGCGCTCAAATGTTAAAAAAAAGCGCTTTAAAGGCATTATTTTTATGCATGAAAAATTTTTAATTCAGAAAAAACAATTTAGATTAGCTTAACAAAACAATAAACCTCATATTTTAAAAGGAGTAACTGAAATGAAAAAATTTACTGAAGTAAAGGAATTAGTAGCGTCGTTGGAAGCTGACGCTGACAAGTTTTACAACAAAGGAAACAGCGCGGCAGGGACACGCGTTCGTAAAGGGATGCAGGATTTAAAAAATTTAGCCCAGGCGATCCGTTTGGAAGTGCAGGAGGCGAAAAACAAAGGTTAAATCTGAGGGGAAATTAATCTTTAAAGAATTTCGGAAAAGCCCGTCGCCTACAAAGCGGCGGGTTTTTTATTGGATAATTTCTCCGTTTCAGTAGTGATCTTATCAGCCGTATTGTTGCTCACTTGTACCAATGGCAGGCGCAGGGTGTCGCCGCAAATGCCCAAATGCATCAGTGCGGTTTTCGCACCGGCGGGGCTCCCTTCTACAAACATCAGCCGTGTAAAATCAATCAATTGTGTGTGTATCTTTTGTGCCGATTTATAATCCCCCGCCAGGCACAGTCGTGTCATTTCGGATGTTTTATCCGGCAACACGTTGCCCACAACTGATATCACGCCCGCGGCGCCCAGCGCTATCATCGGCAGGGTAATCGGGTCATCGCCGGATATCATCAAAAACTCCGCCGGCTTATCCCGCATGATCTGGTTCATCTGGTCGAAATTGCCGCTTGCTTCTTTAATTCCAATAATGTTTTTAAAGTCGCGGGCCAGTCTTACCGTAGTTTCCGCACTTATGTTGCTGCCCGTGCGGCTTGGTACATTATACAAAATAACCGGCAATGTGGCCGCTCCAGCAATTGCTTTATAGTGCTGGTAAATACCTTCTTGTGTTGGTTTATTATATTGCGGACTGGCCGACAGAATGGCATCGTAGCCCCTTGTGTCGAACGTTTTTACCTGGTCAACAACGTCAAGCGTATTGTTGCCGGCAATACCTGCAACCAGCCCAACCCGGCCTGCAACTTTTTTGGCAGTATAAGCAAATACCTGTTTTCGTTCCTCCGCGCTTAGGGTGGCACTTTCGCCGGTGGTACCTAAGCTCACCAGGTACTCGAGTCCCCCGTCAATCAAGTGGTCGATCAGCCTGCCCAGGGCGGCATAATCAACCTGCCCGTCTGCTTCAAACGGTGTCACCATTGCTACACCCGTTCCGTAAAATTTGTTCATTGCGGTAAAAATTGGGGTAAAGATAGGGATTTTTTGGTCGATAGTCCATAGTCCATAGTCCATGGTCTATAGCCATCGGGAAAGGAATGAAGTTTTGCCGAACCCGATTTGCCATGGTCTATGGTCCATCGACTATGGTCTAATCCATCTTATCGTCATCACTTTCTCATAATTGCGGCAAACCTTTGCCTGCCGGTTTTTACAGTTTTGGTACCAGCACGTATTTTCTACCTTTGCGGCCGTTAAAATTCATACATGCAGTCATCTATCCAAAAAATTCAGCGGGCAATCGGGCCTTTGCGCGAACAGGTCATCACTCACCCGGTATTCGAAAGCATCAGTAGTTTAGCCGAACTCGGCACTTTTATGAATTACCATATCTATGCCGTGTGGGATTTTATGTCGCTGCTGAAAGCGCTGCAGAATAACCTTACCTGTACAACCGTCCCCTGGTTTCCGGTGGGCGAGCCGGATACAAGATATTTGATTAACGAGATCGTTACCGGGGAAGAATGTGACCTGGACAGGCAGGGCAACCGCATGAGCCACTACGAGTTATACCTGCAGGCTATGCAGCAATGCGGCGCCGAACCAAAAGGTTTTTTAAGTTTTGTTGAGGCCTTGCAGCAATCCGGCCAATTGGAAACCACGTTCACCGCTGCAGGCGTGCCCGCCGCCGCCCGCGAATTTGTAGACTATACCTTCAGTGTTATCAGCTGCGGCAAACCACACGTGCAGCCCGCCGTGTTTACTTTCGGGCGCGAGGACCTAATCCCCAACATGTTTTTAGCCATGGTGAATGAGCTGGACAATAAATTCCCGGGCCAGGTGTCGGAGTTTAAATACTATCTCGACCGCCACATCGAAGTGGATGGCGGCCATCACAGCCAACTTGCCCTTCAAATGGTAGCTAATCTTTGCGGTAACGATCCCAAAAAATGGCAGGAAGCTGAACAAGCTGCCATTGCCGCTCTTGAAAAAAGGCTGGTACTTTGGGATGGGGTATATGAGCAGATTTCACTTGGGCGCGAACATCCGGCACTGGTGTGAGTCTTCGATCACTCGATAATTTTCAGAAATATTTTTAATTGTAAAGAAACAATTCCTTTCCGTCGCTGTTTTATTTAATACAGACTGATTGGGAATATAGCCCTTCCGATAACTTCAAGCTCCTTCTCCAGGATTTTCTGGTCAGCCTGTAACAATAAATTATTAACCAATAAAAATTTAATTTATGTCAAACAACACTAGCGGACAGCAGTCCGATCGCAGAGAAGAAAACGCCCAGCGCAGTGGCCAGGGCCAGTCTTCACAAAACCAGGCCAATCAACAAAGACAACAAAACAGCGGCAACCAGCAGGAGGAACAATCCTCGGGCCATGGTTCCGAAAGAGACCAACAGCGTCAATCGGGACAGGGCGGCCCGCAGCATGGCGATAGCCGCCAGGAAGAGCAATCAGGCGGTTCTTCGCAGGGCGGCCAGGAAGGCCGTTCGGGCAGTGACCAGCATGGTGATAGGCAGGGCGGAAACCGCGGCAACAGTGGCGGCGCCAGCAGCAGTGGCAGCGATAACGAGCGGTCGATAGCTGACGAATAGCCTGATAAGGCCAGGTTCGAAGGAACAGGGCACGTAGCCATTTTTGAAAGCAGATGCGATCAAAAATGGCTATTTTTTTTAGTTTCTGCTAACTTCCCTGTAGACCGTTGCCATTTTTTACGCACTAAAAACTAACCCCGAACCTTACCGCTGATCTCAAATTACTCCCGCTGTTAAAAGAAGTGCCATACATCAGCCTGAAATTGAGGTATTGCACGCCAAAGCCGAGCTCGGTATAGTTTTTTAGCTCGGGTGTACTGAGGTAGTTGATGTCTACTATCTCCTGTAGTTTAAGTTTGCGGATAAGCGGGATTTTGTTGAGGATAAAGCCCGAAAAATTTTGCTCCAGGTGGCCTTCCAGGTATTCGGTTTTGGTACTGAAGGTATAATAGTTGAGCAGCAAAAAGCTGTTGATGCCGCTTTTATAGAACAGTATTTCGTTGCCGGCAAATTGCTTGTAGTCGGGGTAACACAGGTTGCTGCTGTTCAGGAATTTGCCTGCGCCAACATAGAATGAGGTGTTGCCGAGTACGCCCGCCGGGATGCCGGTTTTGGAGACATCGGCCGAAAGCAGGCTGTAATCCACATCCGAGCCAAGTACGCCGCTGAAGCCCTGCACATAGCTGATGCCTATGGTAGGGTAGGGCGATAGCAGGTAACGCCGGCCGTTGGGGTAGGTTTCGTATTTGTCGAAGAAATCGTAAGTGGTGCGCAGGGTTACTTTAAACGATTGGTTTTCGGGGAAAATTGGAGCGTCCTGGTTGGGCAGCAGCGGGTTATTGCTGGTATAGTTGTGGATGCCGGGGCTAAAAAAACTGTAAGCCGAGGTATTGGGCAGCCATTTGCGGTCGGCCCACTCAGTGCCTGCGGTTGCCTGCCAGCCACCGGTAATGCGCTTATGTAAAAACGCCGAGAGGTATTGCTTTTGGTAAAGCTTTTGGTAGTTCTCTCGTTCAAACAAGCTGTAGAGCGTATTCCAGAAAGGCGAAATAGGGTTGCTGTTGTTGAGGTCGGTAATTTCCGAACCTGCATTCAGACCAAGATCGAAATCGCCGACCGGAATAACGGCCCCCGCGCTGCCGGTCGCAATACGATCGCTAAAACCATAACCCGCCTGTGCATTGAGCGAAAAAAAGCGGCGCTCTGTACTGTCTGTTCGCTTGCGGTAGTTGAAACCTGCATTAAGCGAGAAACCCTGCACCGTATTGAACCTGATGGAGGTGAGCAGCGGATCGATGCTGTAAAACTCATGATTATACCGGTTATAATGGCGGTAGCCGCCCAACAACAAACCGCTGGGTTTAAACTTATTGTTCACCCGGTCGAGCGAGTCGAGGTAAGGTTTCGATTCCCGTTTCCGTGCCAGGACAGCTTTCTTTTGATAGTCGGTTTTTTCCTCTTCGGTTAAAGGGACCGGCCGCTCATTTTCCCAGTAAAGCGAATCCTTTTTGTTGACGCCTTTATTGATCCGCAGCACTTCTGCAAATTCTTTTTTGGCGAAGGTTGGCGCCAGGTCGTAATCCTTAAAAACAGAAATGAAATATCCGCCCAGTTTAAAGCCGAAAAGACCGCCCGTAAATTCAAACTTTACCGAAGCCGGCATCCAAACTTTTTGATTTACCGGTATAAATTGCTCGTTTACACGCAGGGTATCCACAAAATTGATGTTCTGGTGTTTGGTGATGAACAGGTCGAGCCCGGACAGCCGCCACTCATCTTCGATAACATAAATATAGCCCTGGAAACAGGCATCGTAGCTGCGCTTGGGGGTGACTTTAATCTTATCTATGGTTTCGCCATTCTCGGTTGAAAAGCCGATATATTTATACTTGTAATAAAATAGTGCATTATCCGCAATAGGCGAAATAACCGGCCGGTTACTCAGGCCGCCCCAGTTTTGGTTATTCTCGTAAAAATTAACCTTTATATCCGATGCCCGGTTATAGCTGAATGCCCGGTTACTGCCTGAAACTTTGGACGAGATCATTTCTTCGTGCACGTTGTCCGGTTTCTCGAAGCTTAGCCGCGATTCCGATTCTGAAAGATAAACAATACCACGCCGGTTGGAGTCGAGGCCGTTTTCGCGGGCGGCCTTTTGGATATCAAAGCCCATGAATTTTTTTGGCGCATCCAGCAGTTTTTGCAGCCCCTTGATATATACTTCGCAGGTGTAGGCGCTTACTTCATTCAGGTGTTCCTTGCGCCGCCTGATGGTTTTTCGGATAATGCCATAGGCCGGGTCCTCGCCACCGGCATTTACGGTAACGTCTTTCAGCTGATAAGTTTCTACCTGCAAAACAACATTAACCACTTGGTTTGATGTGAGATCGACCTTGCGGCTTTCCTGTTTATAACCCACCGCTTTGTATTGTACCTCGTATGCGCCGGGTTTAAGCTGTAAAATGTACTCGCCTTCACTGTTGGCCGAGGTGCCTTTGGTAGTGTTTTTTATGTAGACACTGGCAAAAGGGATGGGCCTGTTTTGATCGTCGGTAATCCGGCCGCTAAGGTTAACCTGTGCAAAAGCCGGGCAGCTGAACAATAAAATTAAGGTGAAAAGTAAGGTATATCTCATCCGCAAAGGTGTTTATGCTAAGATGAAAGTTATTAATGGAAGTTACAGCGGGTGTTTTGTTAATTAATGTTAATGGTTGGTCATTAGTCATTGGTCATCGGCCGCTTAGTTAGCCGCTTTACACAAATGACCAATAACGAATGACGAATGACTAAAATCAATTCGGCAGCACCGGCAAATGAAAGTCTATCGGTTTCGCGGTCATATCCAAATGAGGGGGCTGTTTTTTTTTATCCGGCTTTTGATTATAAGCCGAATAATAAATTTTGTCGTAATGTGTGGCTAAGCCGGGCAGCATTTTGCTGATCTGCTTGTTTACCTCCTGGTTTTCCTGTTTTACGGCGGCGGTATTTTTGATGTCGTAATGCGTCATATAGGTAACCATGGGGAAAACGCCGTCCGGTGTTTCCTTATCGCCGATAGACAGCAGCATGGGGCCGCTATTTACCATAAAGAGTACGTAAGGGAATTGGTAGTATTTAAAATAACCCTGTGTCTTCTCGTTAAATTTTACGGCGTCGTCATGGTCGGGATATTCCCAATACGGCGCTGGTTTTATGCAAAGCATGGCTTTGGCTGCTTCGGCCGCGGCGCCGGGGTAATTGGTTTTGTCATAGTCGTCCCTGGCCAGTTGGTATAGTTCCGGGCCGGTTTTTCCGCCAATGGTATAAGGCGCCAGGCTTAGGTTGATGATCTTCCAGTCGTCTTTGTATTTGCCGTAGATAATACCCAGCATATATTTATTATCCGACTTTTTTGGCAGAAAATAGGCGAAATACTCCTCAAAGGTAACATAGGGATATTTCAACCCGTAGCGGTTTACATTTGGCCCGGTGGCCAGGATGGTGTCGCTGTCGGCATATTTGTTGATCACATAATATTCGTCCAGCAGATCGTAACGGTTGGCCAGGAGTTGTTTGCTGATGGAATCCACCAGTTTGCTAATGTCTTTTTTTGCCTCGTCTTTTGAGAGCAGGCCTTTCAGCCCATTTTCATCACCGGCCTTAAGGTGCTTCAATACGGCGGCATTTAACTCGTGAAATTCTTCACGCTTGCTCGATTTTATCTCGTCGTTTTTGCGCACCCCAGGTACCAAAGTGCAGGATTGGCAGATCAGGGATAAAATTATAAGAAAAAAAAGTTTGGTTTGAACAGGGCTGCCGTGGTTCATAAATATAACCACTAATATAAAACAAAACAACCAATTGCAACATTAATCCCCCTGATTTTACTGCCACTGCCACTGCTACTCACAACCGACCACTTACCCAATCATTTCAATCAACTGGTCGTCATTGATAATTGGGATATTCAGCTTCTGCGCTTTTTCCAGCTTGGCGGGGCCCATATTTTGGCCGGCAACCAGGTAGTTTAGCTTGGCCGAAATGCTGCTGACGATCTTTCCGCCGTTTTGTTCGATGATATGCTGCAGCTCTTCCCTGGAGTACTTTTCAAAAACGCCCGAAATGATGAATGTTTTACCTGCAAGGGCATCGCTTGCCAGCACTACCTCTTTTTCTTCCGTCACAAACTGCAGCCCCGCGGCTTTAAGTTTTTCAATCTCCGCTTTATGTTCTTCATTGCCGAAATATTCCTGTATGCTCAACGCAATGCGCTCACCGATCTCCTCAGCAGCCTGCAATTCTTCAAGCGATGCCGATGCCAGGCGGTCAACATTTTTAAAATGCACCGCCAGCTTTTTGGCTACTGTTGCCCCTACATAACGTATACCCAGCCCAAACAGTACCTTATCAAAAGGCATTTCCTTCGATTTCTCGATACCATCCAGCATATTATTAATGGATTTTTCGCCAAAACGATCCATCTTTTTCAGGTCATCGGCATGGTCTTTCAGGGCGTAAATATCGCTGATATGACGAATGAAGCCATTCTTGTAAAGCGTGTCAATCGTTTCATCACCCAGGCCGTCAATGTTCATGGCTTTACGGTCGATAAAGTGCTGCATCTTGCCAACGATTTGCGGCGGGCAGCCATCCTCGTTCGGGCAGTAGAAGGCCGCTTCGCCTTCCTTTCGTTCCAGCAAAGTGCCGCAGGCCGGGCAATGGGTAATGTATTTTATCGCGGGCGCTCCCGGTTTGCGCTTATCCAGGTTCACCCCGGTAATTTTGGGGATGATCTCGCCGCCTTTTTCCACGTGAACCCAGTCGCCTTCGTGCAGTTTTAGCCGCACTTCAATCTCATCGGCATTATGCAGTGTTGCGCGTTTTACGGTGGTGCCGGCCAGCAAAACCGGTTTTAAATTGGCAACCGGGGTAACGGCGCCGGTGCGGCCAACCTGGTAACTCACGCTCAGCAGCTCCGTTTCGGCTTCCTCGGCCTTGTATTTATAGGCGATGGCCCAGCGCGGCGATTTGGCCGTAAAGCCCAATTCCTGCTGTTGTGCAAAGCTGTTCACTTTAATAACAATGCCATCGATATCATAACTCAGCGTAAAGCGTTTTTTGTCCCATTCTTTAATAAACTCAAATACGCAGTTAATGTCGCTGCATAAACGGGTGTTATCGTTTACGTGGAAGCCCCAGCTTTTAACGGCCTGCAGGCTTTCCCAGTGCGTTTTGTAAATATTTTTGTCGGTGTATAAAAAGTACAGGAAACAATCCAGCGGGCGTTTGGCCACTTCGGCGCTGTCCTGTAATTTTATGGTTCCCGACGCAAAGTTGCGCGGGTTGGCATAAGGCAATTCGCCCAGCTCAATTCGTTCGGTATTTAGCCGCTCAAATGCTTTCAGGTGCATAAATACCTCGCCGCGT
>Ga0302185_10002547_pt1 | contig 11896 bp, 11 predicted proteins | sample II_Bog_E1_1_FD_200231 | JGI IMG/M metagenome (GOLD analysis project Ga0302185, IMG submission 200231) | Peat permafrost microbial communities from Stordalen Mire near Abisko, Sweden - II_Bog_E1_2 | ecosystem: Environmental > Terrestrial > Soil > Wetlands > Peat | place: Sweden: Abisko... | reverse complement strand
TGATAAAAAAGCTGGCAAAAAGACAACAAAAAAGGATGCTTTAACAAAAGTTAAAGCATTTATTCAAAATGTTCATCACTTTAGAGACGAATATATTGAAGATATAAGAGCTCCAAAGGAACATGTAACATTATTTGATGAAGCACAACGGGCATGGGATATTAAGCAAACTTCTAATTTCATGATTAGGAGAAAAGGGAAACCTAATTTCAATATCTCCGAATCAGATTTTTTAATTTCCTGCTTAAATAGACATAAAGATTGGGCAGTCATTGTTTGTCTTGTGGGCGGTGGACAGGAAATCAACACAGGAGAAGCTGGAATTAATGAATGGATTAAATCTCTAATTAAATCATATAAAGATTGGGATGTTTATATTTCGCCAAATCTATTGGAGGAGGAATATGGTTCAAAAGAAATCCTAAAAGATTTAGAACTTCATTCAAACATAATATATAAACAAGAGCTTCATCTTGCTGTATCTATGCGATCATTTAGGGCTGAACATGTTTCCAAATTTGTTAAAAATCTTTTGGATTTAAAAGTGGATGAAACCAAAGAAACCTTAGGGAAAATAAAAAGCAAATACCCAATTGTTCTTACGCGCGATTTGTCCAAGGCAAAACAATGGCTAAAGAAAAAGGCAAGAGGCTCTGAACGCTATGGAATTGTTGTATCATCACAAGCAGAACGACTCAGACCACTAGCTATAAATGTAAGGTCGGAAATGGACCCTGTCCATTGGTTTCTTGATTCCAAAGAAGATGTGCGTTCATCATTTTATTTGGAGGATGTTGCAACTGAATTTGATGTTCAAGGGCTTGAGCTTGATTGGGTATGTGTTACATGGGATGCTGATTTTAGATATACTCCTGAAGGATGGATTCATAAATCATTTGTAGGTAGTAAATGGAATAATATTAAAAGTGAGGAACGTAAAAATTATCTTAAAAATGCATATCGTGTTCTTTTAACAAGAGCAAGACAAGGAATGGTAATCGTTGTTCCTTCAGGTGATGCCGAAGACCCAACAAGAGACCCAAGTTTTTATAATGATACGTTTGAATACCTCAAGGAAATTGGTATTCCAATAATTTAAAATTGTCACCTTTACCCAAAGTCAATGACTTTGCTCTGACCCTAATTCGGTCCCACTACTTAGTGGTATTGAAATATTTGTGTCCCTTTAATAATTATTCGCAGAGCTAATTTTTATTTATAGGAGCTCATGATCCCTTCGGGGTTGCCCAGTCCGGCTCGGACAAGTCATTGACTTTTCCCAAAACCACTATTTAATACCTTATATTGACCCTCAAAATGCGACTTTTACTTTTTCCGGATTCTCATTTACAACAAACAGAAATACAATTCGTTAACCCCTAAAAAGACGAATTGTAATCCGTGAAAATTCGTCTTATTTTGAAATGTTAAAAAAGGCATCCGTTTGTTCTTTTATCTTGACTAGGCAACGGTGAACTTTCTTTTGTTTCTTTTCTTTGCTTGGCAGGGAAAGAAAAGAACTTAATTGCAGGTGGAGTCATTGACTTTTTCCCAAACCACTATTTTGTGATTTAACTTTGTTGTATGAAAAACAAAATTTCTATGCACAAACAAAAACTGATATTTGGACTTTCAGCGCACTCGATCCATTGCATTTTATTGCATTTTTGCAATAGATTTTATCACAACACATTCATTACCAAGAAGTATTAATAATTATCAGCATTGCAATTTTATTGCATTTTTGGGGTGTTTTATGGCTTTTTTCATTGCTATTTCATGCCAAATGCAAGATAAAATGCACCCTAAAGTGAGAGCAAAAAGCTGCTATGGTGAGGGGCTTTTTTCAGCCGGAAAGAGAAAGTGCTTCCAACACCTTCGGTACTTAACACTTCTATTTGCTGGTGGTGGGCTTCTAAAATATGTTTCACTATGGATAGGCCCAGGCCTGTTCCGCCTTGTTCGCGGGAGCGGCCTTTATCAACCCGGTAAAAGCGCTCAAACAGACGGGGCAAATGTTCTTTGGCAATACCTATGCCGTTATCTGAGACTTGTAAATACACATAATCAATACCGTTTTTAATGCGAATAGTAGTCTTTCCATCCTTTTTACCATATTTAATGGAGTTTACCACCAGGTTTACCAGCACCTGTTTTATCCGGAAGCGGTCGCCAATAACACCGACTTTTTCCATTTCATTTTCTAAAATAAGTGCAATGTTCTTTTCTTCCGCATCAATGGTTTCCGATTCTATTACCTCTTCGCATAATTCCACTATATCGAAGGGTTCAATGTCGGCGCTAATTTCCCTTGCTTCCAATTGCGAAATGGTATCTAAATCTTCCAATATATGAATAAGCCGTTCAGCGCTTTTTTCGGTTCTTTCCAGGTAACGTTTCTCCATGGCCGGATCATCAATATGGTTTTCTATCAATGTGGAAACATAGCCCTGTATATGGAATACGGGTGTTTTCATTTCATGCGAAACATTATCTAAAAACTCCCTGCGATGGCGCTCCAGCTTTTCAATTTTTTCCAATTCTTCTTTCCTTTCCTGCAGAAGTGTTTTAATTCTTTCTTCCACCGAATCAAGCGAAGTGTTATCCATTTCTTCGGGGTTTTTGGCAATAAGGCTGTGTATGGCCCTCAGCCTCCTGCCCACCACAAAATAATATACCGTGTAAACAGCTATGGCACAAACGGCAAAGTTACTGCCAGCAATGGACAGGGATATGGTTGAATTGAATACCAAAATACCCAGCACATATATAATGCCTGTAATAAGCAGCGAACTGACTAATGCTATTATTAACGATTCTTTTTTCAAGAAAGGAAATGATGAAGTTTAAGTTTGTAAAGTTACTGTGATAAAATTAAGTAAATATTACAACAATAACAAATTATAAACTTCTTTATGTGAACTTATTTGTGAAGCTTAAAACTCGAATTTGTAGCCTATTCCTTTTAGGGTTTTAATGACCTCTTCTCCTAATTTTTGGCGTAATTTCCGGATGTGTACATCAATAGTGCGGTCACCAACTACAACATCTTCACCCCAAATTTTATGCAGGATATCTTCCCTTGTAAATACTTTTCCGGGCTTAGATGCCAGCAGGTAAAGCAGTTCAAATTCTTTTTTGGGAAGCGATACGTCTTTGTTATCTACACTTACCGAATAGTTTTCTTTATTAATCTTAATGCCTCCACCTACATCATAAATACCGGTATCGGTTTCAGATTGGAACCTTCTTCTTAACAGGGCTTTTATGCGGCTTATCAAAACCCTCGGCTTTATAGGTTTTGAAACATAATCGTCTGCTCCGGCATCCAGTCCGGCTATTTGAGAATAATCTTCGGTGCGTGCAGTAAGAAAAACAATTAAAGCGTTTTTACCTTCGGGTAAAGACCTGATTTCTTTACAGGCTTCAATGCCATCCATATCGGGCATCATTACGTCAAGCAAAATAAGATTAGGCGCTACTTTTTTTGTCATTTGAACAGCTTCCCTTCCGTTAGAAGCTGTAAAAACTTCATATCCTTCTTTTTGAAGGTTGAATGTGAGAAAATCGAGTACATCCGGCTCATCATCAACTAATAATATTCTTAAGTTATTCATTTGTTTTATGAGGGAAATAGTATATATGAACTGTATTTGAATGCAAAATTAGGCTTAATATACATAGGTATCTCGGACTTAACAATTAATTAACACCTTAACAATTAATTAACTTTGCGTTAATTTGTATTTTTTGGCTCTTACACCATATCTTAATATTTATCTTTGACCGATTAACCACAATCCTTATAGACTATATACACTAGAAAATGGCAAATATTTTTCAATTTTTAATGCCCCAGGAAAAGAAATTTTTCCCCTTATTTGAAAAGGCTTCCAGCAATTTGTTGCAGACTTCCGTTTTGCTCACCCAAATGGTTAATACTGCCGATGCACATAAGAGAAAGGAATTGCTTAGAGAGATTGAGCGCCTTGAACATATTGGCGACAGTGTTACTCATGAAATTTTTACTGAACTGGGAACCACTTTTATTACTCCTTTTGATAGGGAAGATATACATGCGCTAACCTCCGTTTTAGATGATGTTGTTGACTTTATTTACGGGTCGGCCAAACGTATAGAATTGTACAAAATAAAAGTACCCGAAAGCAATATCGGCAAATTGGCTGAACTAATAGAAAAAAGCGGAGAGGAGCTTCATAAAGCAGTCTTTGGATTAAGGGATTTGAAAAACGTTGAATCAATCCGGGAAGCTTGCATACGCATAAACAGTATTGAAAACCATGCCGATGATATTTTTGAAAATGCTGTTGCACACCTTTTTGAATATGAAAAAGATGCCATTGAAATTATTAAAATGAAAGAAGTACTTTCTGTACTGGAAACAGCTACAGATAAATGCGAGGATGCCGCCAATGTATTGGAAACTATTATTGTAAAGAACGTTTAACCTACCTTGGAATGACATTGCTTGTTGTTATAATTTTATTGGCGCTATTATTCGATTTTCTGAATGGCTTTCATGATGCGGCAAATTCAATAGCTACCGTGGTTTCAACCAAGGTTCTTACTCCCGCTACTGCTGTTGCCTGGGCTGCCCTATTTAACTTCGTTTCATTCCTGATTTTTGGACCCAAGGTGGCCGCTATGGTTGGAAAAGGGCTGGTGGATCCACATATCATGTCTTTAGATGCTGTTGCCTGTGCCTTAATAGGTGCCATAATTATAGATATTATTACCTGGATATGGGGCCTGCCTACCAGTTCATCGCACGCATTAGTAGGTGGATTAGTTGGCGTGGCTTTAGTAAAGGGCGGCTTCTCGGCTATTATTGGTTCAGGGATGTATAAAGTATTGATTTTTATTGTGGTTTCTCCATTACTTGGACTTTTTCTTGCATTTTTTATTTCATCCTTTGTAGAGGCCCTTGCAAGTCGAAGTAATCCCTATAAAATGGATAAGTTATTTCGAAGACTTCAGTTTTTCTCTTCGGCGGCATTTAGCATTGGACACGGAGCTAGCGATGCCCAAAAAACAATGGGTATAATATGGATGGCCTTATTAGTGAGCAATACGTTGCCTCAAAGCGCCGCATTGCCTTATTGGGTTGTTATTGGATGTCAGCTCGCTATGGGGCTTGGTACTCTTTTTGGAGGCTGGAGAATAGTGAAAACAATGGGTCAAAGAATTACCAAATTGCGTCCTTTTGAGGGTTTTTGTGCCGAAATGTCCGGTGCCCTCACCTTGTATGCAACTATATTATTTGGAATCCCGGTTAGTACTACCCACACTATTACAGGTGCAGTAGTAGGTGTAGGCGCCAGAAAAAGATTTTCAGCAGTCCGTTGGGGTGTTACGCTTAATATTGTCTGGGCATGGATTCTAACTATTCCCATATCAGCCGGTATTTCGGCAATTTGCTATGAAATAAGCCGATTATTTTAATCAGAACAAATCGATTATCTTAAAGTAATTACTATTTAAAATATTTATATTCTTATAATTGATATTTTGTAATATTCAGATTATCAATAAAATATAACATAATTTTACTTAACAATCAGTTAACTACTTAACAATTTGTTAACATTAGGATTACGTGCACTTAATGTGTAGCGCTGACTTTTGCATCCGACAAAAACACGCAACCACATCAAACATTAAACACAAAAAAATGAAAACAAAAAGTTCTACAAAAATTATGTTAGCCTTAGCGGGTTCATTACTTGCGGTAGGCAGCATGCAAGCGCAAAGCACCACGCCAAGCACAACACCAAGCACAACACCAAGCACCGTTGATTCATTAAAGGCATTAAACAAAAATGCAATATCGTACATTACTCCAGGAGAAGGAGCTGCCAAGCCGGGCACCAGCGGTTTTTGGGGCTATGCCTTCGGCGACTATGCTTATATGGGGAAAGGTGACTCAGCAGGAAGAGGTACCAAACAACAATATAAAGGATTAGGAGCTAATAACAACGGACAAAATACTCATCCAAATGCTATGGAAGTGCGCCGTGCTTATTTAGGGTATGATTATAACATTAACAGTAAATTTTCTGCGTATGCATTAATGGCTTATGAAGGTGACCAAGATGTTAGTGATAACAGAACTGTATACCTGAAATATATATATTTTAAATGGAAAAATATATTCAAAGGTAGCGACCTTAAGGTAGGCCAACAGGCTACCAACTCTTTCGCCGCAGATTACAATACTGAACCAGAAATGGGCTATCGTTCCATTGAAAAAACAATTTTGGATATGCATGGCGTAGATGGATCTTCTGATATGGGTATTGATTTGAATGGTAAACTTTGGACCAATAAAAATACTCCTGACGGCAAAGTGCCAACATTTATCGGTTATAATATTATGATGGGAAATAATTCAGGCAATAACCCTGTGGCAGGATTTACCGGAAATGCTACCAGTGTAAGCGGACAATCCGTAACATCTACAGTTAATAAAACAATTCAAGGTATATCTTCAAAAACAGGAAAAGATACAACAATCACTATCTCCTCCTCACAAACTGCAAATCCTTTTAACACAACTACCGATAACGCTAAAAAGTTCAGAGGTATGTTATTTGTTAATACCCTTAACAATGCGTTGACCATTGGTGTGTATGCGGATGTTATAAACTATGGTAATATTTATCATGGCACATCAACAGGCTACCAAGATGAGGTAATGACCAATAAGGTATATGCAGTTTATAATTCCAAATGGTTTGGTATTGGTGGAGAATGGTTTATGCAAACCATGACCAATGGCGAAACTGAAACAACATTTAACGACGCCACAAAGAAAACCACTACTGACACTACCAGTGCAGAACAAACAGGGTATTCTATATTTGCACATGCTACTATTATCCAAAACCGCCTTAACATTTTTGCAAGGTATGACATGTACACCCCTGATAATAAATATGGCTATACATATGATGCTAATAGCACTTTAGCTAGCCATGCATCTGAAACATTTACAGAAGGATTTTCAAATACAAGCAGTGTAAGTCCATATAAGGAAACATTTATGAATTTTGGACTTGACTGGACTCCAACCAAAGACAAGAAAGTTCACATTATGCCTAATGTATGGTATTATGGAATTAAGAATGGCTATGGTTCGGACCAACTTGCCAGTTCTAATTACATGCTATACCGCGTTACTTTCCTTTTCGCCTTTAACTGATCTAATAAACTATAGAACTATGGAGGGGTTAGGGACAAAATGTTCTTAACCCTTTTATAGCTTAAAAATTGTAACTTACTAAAAAATAAAAAATGAAAAATTCAATCTTAAAAAATATGGTCCTTGCAGGAATTCTGGCAATAGGGCTTTCTTCCTGTGGTTCCGGCGGAAGTAATTCAGCCGACCAAAATTCAGATGCCGACAAGCAAATTTTAGGAGCAGGGTCAACCTTTGGTTTCCCTATTTATTCCAAAATGTTTAGCGATTACGGTAAAACAAGTGGCATTCAAACCAACTACCAATCTATTGGTTCCGGCGGAGGAATAAAACAGCTTATGAATAAAACAGTTGATTTTGGAGCTTCCGATGCTTTTTTAAGTGATGATGATAATTCAAAGGCTCCGGCACCTATAGTTGAATTCCCAACCTGTCTGGGCGCAGTAGTTCTGTCCTATAATTTGCCCGGTAACCCGGAATTGAAATTAACTCCGGAAGTTATTGCAGGTATTTTTTTAAGAAACATTACCAAATGGAACGATCCTAAGATTGCAGCAGAAAACCAGGGAGTAAAGCTTCCTGATATGGATATTTCAGTAGCACATAGGTCAGATGGCAGTGGTACAACTTTTATCTTTACTGACTATCTATCCAAAATCAGCGATGACTGGAAAACCAAAATCGGAACAGGTAAATCTGTTAACTGGCCTGATGGCGAATTAGGAGGAAAAGGCAATGAAGGCGTTGCCGGAATGATTAAGCAATCTCCGGGCACTATCGGTTACATTGAATTAACCTATGCACTCCAAAATAGCATGGTATTTGCAATGGTTAAAAATGCGGCCGGAAACTATGTGAAACCTTCCATTCAATCTACAAGCCTTTGTGCAAATGGGGATATTCCTGCCGATACACGTATCAGTATCACTAACTCTAATGTTGCCGATGGATATCCTATCAGCAGTTTTACCTGGATATTACTTTATAAAGAACAGAACTATAACAACAGAAGCAAAGATAAAGCAACCAACCTGCTGAAGGAATTATGGTGGATGATTCATGAAGGACAATCAGATGCCGCCCCATTGAATTATGCTCCGCTTCCTCCAAAGGCTGTTGCTGCTGCTGAAGGTGTTTTAAAATCAGTTACCTACGGCGGGCAACCTATATTGCAGTAAAAAAGCATTAAACGAATGATCTCCACGGGCCCGCTAAAATGTTCTTAATCACGTGAGGTTGTGTTTTGGTTAAAGGGGAGAGTCTGGCGGGCGCTCCCTTTTTTAAACTGTTAGAAATTTTAATAAATCAGGCTTTAGCCTATTTTGTAAATGAAGAGTCGCTGGAGGGTATTAGAAAATAAAATTTTTGTAAAATGGCTCAGCATAATAGCAATAGTCACCATGATATTGCTGTTAATTTTCTTTATTACTCTGCTAGTCTCTTCGTGGCCTGCCATTAAAGCAAACGGGTTTGGTATTTTGTGGAGGAAAACATGGGATCCTGTTCACAATAATTATGGGATGCTCCCATTTTTAGTAGGAACACTTATCACCTCCTTTTTGGCGCTTCTTATTTCTGCCCCGTTCTCCATAGCCGCTGCTCTCTTTTTGGGAGAATATTATCCTAAGGGCGCCATTCCAAACATATTCCGAAATGTAATTGAACTTTTAGCTGCTATTCCTTCCGTAGTATATGGTTTTTGGGGCTTATATACACTGGCACCTTTGGTAAGTAAACTGGAATTAAAGATGAATTTGCCAGCTCCGGGAGTAGGTATATTCACGGCATCTATTGTGTTATCCATTATGCTTATTCCTTATTCTGTTTCGCTTATAAGGCAGGTAATAAGCATGACACCTGTGAGCCTTAAGGAAGCGGCTTATGCACTTGGAAGCACACGCGCCGAAGTAATTACCAAGGTTATTATCCCATCTAATATTTCAGGTATTTCAGCCGGATTCCTTCTATCGCTTGGCAGGGCTTTAGGTGAAACAATGGCTATTACAATATTGATTGGTAATTCACCGGAAATGCCACATAACATATTTAGTCCGTCATACACCATGGCAAGTGTTATTGCCAACGAATTTACCGAAGCGGTGGGAGATGTCTATTTAAGCACGCTTATTGAAGTGGGGTTATTGCTTTTTGTAGTTACCACTATCATAAATCTCATAGGTAGAATAATTATTAAAAAAGTAAGCTACTGATATGACACCATTTGACATACACAGTCTTAGAGGAAGGCGAATAAAAGACAGGATATTCACATCTATGGTGTGGGTGCTTACTTTTAGTTGCCTTGCGGTAGTTTTTATTATACTTTTCTATTTGTTTAAAATGGGCTTAGGAAGCCTTAACTGGGCTTTATTTTCTCAGGGTCCCAAACCTGTAGGTGAAACCGGCGGAGGTATCTTGAATGCAATAGTAGGAAGTCTTATTGTAGTAGTGCTGGCAACAATTATTGCCATCCCAATAGGGATTTCAGCCGGTATTTATTTGGCAGAAAACAGGGGCAGGAAATTATCGGACTGGGTTGCATTAGCTGTAGATGTATTGCAGGGTATACCTTCCATAGTAATAGGTGTTGTTATATATATATGGATTGTAAAACCCACCGGAAAATTTTCAGCCTATTCCGGAAGTATTGCCCTGGCCATTATGATGCTACCGCCAATTATAAAAAATACCGAAGAAACATTAATACTTATCCCTACAACACTAAAAGAAGCCTCTCTGGCGTTGGGTGCTTCTTATTTCCGAACCACCATGAAAATTTTATTGCCGGCCGGAATAGGCGGTATTTTTAGCGGATGTATTATTGGTGTGGCCAGAATAGCAGGAGAAGTTGCACCTTTATTATTTACTGCTTTTGGCAATCCGGAACTTATTTTCGATCCGCGTAAACCGGTTGATACCATACCTAAGGTAATATTTACCTATGCCTCAAGCCCGTACGATGATTGGCATAGAATTGCCTGGGGAGGCTCCTTAATACTGGTATTATTTATAATACTATTGAATACTATAATTAAAATATTTGAAAGCAGATGGAAGGTACAATTTTAAGAACTGAAAACCTTCGGGTATCTTTTGGAGATAACCTGGTGGTTAAGGGCATTAATATGGAGATTGCCGAAAAAAGGGTGACTGCTTTTATGGGTCCTTCCGGATGCGGCAAAACCACTATTTTACGCGCCATTAACCGCCTGCATGAATTAACGCCTGAAGCAAAAGTGGAAGGAAAAATATTCCTCCACTCCGAAAACATTAATGAAATGGAGGCAATGATAGTAAGGCGAAGGGTGGGCATGGTATTTCAGCGCCCCAATCCATTCCCTACTATGAGCATTTATGAGAATGTGATTTCAGGTTTTATTCTTAACGGCATTAAATTAAAAACAGACGAAAAGAATGAAATTGTAGAGGATGCGCTTAAAAAAGTAGCTCTTTGGGAAGAAGTAAAAGATAACCTAAAAAAAAGAGCTACATCCCTTTCAGGTGGTCAGCAACAAAGACTCTGCCTGGCAAGGGCGGTTGCCATGAAACCCGAGGTAATTTTACTGGATGAACCTACATCGGCATTAGATCCGCTTTCCACCGCAAAAATCGAAGACTTATTATATGAATTGAAAGGGAACTATACTCTGGTTATTGTAACCCATAATATGCAACAGGCAGCAAGGATAAGCGATAAAACCGCCTTTTTCTATCTGGGAGAGTTGCTGGAATATGACGATACTAAAAAAGTTTTCACCAATCCTAAAAATGAGAAAACACAGAATTATATTACAGGCAGGTTTGGATAAACCAAACATATGGAGAGTTTATAAAGTTCATAAATCAAAAGTATATCCGGACTTTATAATCTTTGCGAACTTTACAGTCTTAATGAACATTAAAATAGTATAAACTAAAATGGAACATCTTCAAGCCGAAATGGATGCACTCAGAAATGAGATGCTCGAAATGTATAAACTAGTGCTATCGCAGGTTGAGCGTGCACAAACTGCACTAATTGATAATAATCTTTCGGTAGTGAAGGAAATTGCCTATAACGAAAAGCTGGTAAATGCAAAAGAATTGCAAATAGACAGCCGTTGTGAAACCATACTTGCCCTGTTTACCCCTGTAGCGGTTGACCTCAGATTTGTTCTATCCGCTTTAAAAATCAATATCAATTTAGAGAGAATTGGTGACATTGCCGATAACATTGCCCGTATGGTATCTCATACCAAACCGGGATTCGACCGTGAGTTTTTAGAAAAGATAAACGCAAAGGAAGCTTTTGCCATGGCTCTGGATATGTATAAAAACTTATTACAGTCATTTGAAAAAGAAGATACTCTTTTGGCCCGCGATATCTTGATTAAAGATGAAGCGCTCGATAATATTACCGATGAATCAGTTAGTATAGCTGAAGAATATACCAAATTAAAACCTGAAAGCATTACCCAGGCAATACCTGTAATAAGTATTATGAAGATGGTGGAAAGAATAGGGGACCATCTTAAAAATATTGCTGAAGAGATCATTTTTTACGCAGAAGCAAGGGTACTCAAGCATTCTTCACCCAAACAATAGCCACATTTTCGCATATTCTCTCTAATTATTGAGACAATTGCAAAGGTTATTGCCCGATAATACCTGTTGTCAAAAACATTTTTTTACTTTTGC
>Ga0302185_10002544_pt1 | contig 11898 bp, 9 predicted proteins | sample II_Bog_E1_1_FD_200231 | JGI IMG/M metagenome (GOLD analysis project Ga0302185, IMG submission 200231) | Peat permafrost microbial communities from Stordalen Mire near Abisko, Sweden - II_Bog_E1_2 | ecosystem: Environmental > Terrestrial > Soil > Wetlands > Peat | place: Sweden: Abisko, Stordalen... | reverse complement strand
TATTTATTAATAACTATGAAATCAAAATGTTTGGAAAGGGAGAAACCATTGAATTTCAGTTTGTCTGCGACCATTTCATACGATTTTACCTTGAAAACAATCCTTTTTTGGGGGAAGATGAAATAAACAAGCAAATAGTTCTCAATATCCTCGATTGCAAGGACGATCAAAAAAAGATTCACGAGCATTAGTTATATTTTGAACTAATTAAATCTCTAAACAATATCGAAATATTTCATAAGAGCAATGATTATATTGTAACAGTGTTTCGAAGAAAGTTAAAAGCATTTATCGACCAAATGACTGACATTAATTTGATGAAACCTCTTTCAGTTTGGAATTAATTTTCTTTGATGAAATTTATTGCTTAACCCCTAGCTAATAATTTGCCCTCGCTACTTTCCGTTGAGTAATTTATCTTAAAATGCAAAAAAGAGACTTTAATTTAGCTGGTAAAATCAAATGAATACTAAGGAATAAAAATTCATTGGCGTTAACAAATTTTAATTAAAACAATTTTGCTAAAAAAGGGTCTTATATCAAAGGGTAAATAAACAGACAACCCAGATTAATTTTGGGAAGCATATGGACATAAAAAATATTCCTATATTCAAAAGGAATACTTTCGCATCAGCAGAAACGCTGATTTCTTCTAAAAGTTCAAGACATGCATACTTAATAAAATAGACCAATTTGGAGAACTGCTATTTACTTCACCATAATTTGGGTTTGGATATTTTCGATTATCTCATAGATAGTTGTTTTTGCCTTCCAAAATATCATCTCTGCTTGTGCTTGGAATTGATCCTTATTTTTCAAGGTACACTAAAGGATCGGTAACTGATAAAAGTATCACGGGGGTTTGGGAAAAACTGCTGAATCGAATGATTAAAGAAAATATATCTTTTTTGAGTGCGCTGAAAACAGAATTAACCGCTAATTTTACATAATTTTAGAATATATTTGTCAAAGCAATTACTGATGAATCTCCAAAGGTTTGGCGGCTACTTGTCAATCGAGTTATTGAAATTGATGAAGTTAAACTAGAAGAAGATAAAAGAAACGTTTACAAATATTACACCGGTTGTGTGAAAAAAACGAACTCGATTATCAACCTTAATTTCATTATGGATTTAATAAAAATGATAAACAGTAGAGAAGGATTCAAAATAATTAATATACCCACCATTATCTTCCGATTTTTCAGAAGGAACATAGATATTTTTTTGATGGAACTAGTCTAAGCATAAATCAAGATAAAACGAGGAGAAGATAAATAAAAGGAAACTGTCAACTTGAAAACAAAACAACTTTAATTTGAGAATTACTTAAAAAAATGGATTCCAACCATACTTGCTTTGAGAGAAGGTGAATAACTTATTATTGAGATATATTTAATTCAATTTATAACGGAAGCTGAAAATCGTAAGGTCATTGATTATTGCAAAGAATTGGTGAAAGCTGTTAGTTTAAGCAAGATTTTTATGAGAAGGACACTTTCTTTCATCAAATTAAGCTTAATGGAGAATCCTGGGGATGAGTATTTACAAATTCTTGTTGGCTTCGATTAACAATAATTTATGAGATGGCTTTGGTCCTTTGTCGGATCACGCAATCATATGAATCTACAAAATTTATCCAAAATATTTTCTTTATTTCCTTTTGCATGTCAACTTAAAATCATTCAGGAGATCATCGGTAGATTATTTAAATACGGAATAAAGAATGCTATCACAAATAGCAATACAAGTAATTTTGAAACTAAAAAGCAAATGCTTATATTTTAGGTCCTTTCGAGCCTATATCGACCAATCTCACAGGAGCATAAAATTGAAGCGTTTCTGGCTTTGAAAAATATGAAGTAGATTTAAACTGATGTCAAACATTTAATCAAACCCATGTTTTTTCAAGCAGAAGATGTATATTTAACAACAGCTGGACTTATTCTAATTGATTAGACTCAATAATTTGAATTTTATTTGGTGGACAAACAAAACAAAATTAAGAAATATGACACCATGAATTTTTACTCAAAATGTTCTGACTCTTAATTTTAAGTATATCTCAAGAATCTTAGTTCTTTGCATCAGTACAGCTTTAATTAAGCTTTTCATTTGCAAAGAGTCATTTGCACTTTGATCTAAACGTAAAAATGGGTACGATTGCAGCAAATAATAAATAATAAATCCTTTTAGGAGCATTTAGTCTAACTTATTTTCATAAATTTATATCGGAGCTCCAATCGCAGATTAAAACTTCAAAGTCCAAATTTTAAAAATATTATTGATTCTTTGTTTAAGATTATGCAAAGAAATAATATTAAACCATCCGATAAATTATTCGCTGCTACTTATTACGCAGATTATCAGCAAAGTCTACGAATCATACCGAAAGTATTATCCATTAATACAATAATAAAGTGCATTAAACAAAACCCTGAAAAAAGTTCTTAATTTTTGAAAGCAGAAATAACTGTAAATATTGAAGATTTCTACCCTATGAGTTCATATTATCTTCCCCTGAAATAAAGGATGCATTATTGGTTTCCAATAATCCCCCATAACTCTTGGGATAGAGCAAATCGTAAATGGATTATAGATGAACTTCGTTTATAGTGTTAGATTTATAAGCAACTTCAAGAAGATAAAGGGGTGCACTATAAAAGCATGAAATCAATGAAAACTAAGATTGAGCTTGTTCCCTTTCGAAGCTAATTTTATGAATAAGAAGGATATTTAAATAATATTTGTAAGTGGATTCTTTTAGATCCCTAAAACATTTCCTTAAAGTTATTCATAAAATAGATTCCAATATTGAAATAAAAAATGCAAAAATATTTGTTTTCTAAAGACGAAACTAATAAGAAGGGGAAGTGCATCAATTTGCAAATGATTAATAAAAATATGCTACAATAACTCATAACTGATGGATACTTGGCTTCAAACTAACCAAAAACACTATATAGTTGCTTTATCAGAGTCATTGATCAGGCTGATTTTGACATCATCGATTTGTTCATGTCCAAAAATAACTTGAAGCTCAATGTATCCTATCTCAAAGGATTCGAAGAACATTATAAATTTAGTTTTCTCTCTCATCTTTTCTCGATCTGTAATGAGCCATTTTTAATTAATTTCATCAAAAGATATAATATCTTCGAGATATTTCCCATCTAATAATTTTCACCATTATTACTGATGATAGTCTGTACATATCGATTTAATAAACTGCTGGAATTTACTATCAATTGGGTGTCGGCTAAATTCAATGCTAAACCTGTTTTCCTTGCGTAGTTAGTATAAAATAATCCTGAAATTACATAAAAAGGTCTGTTTTATCTTCCCATTCAAAGGTCAATTTATTTCAATTTCTACGAATGCTATTTTTTAATTAAGCAAAGCGGTAACTAATCTCCCAAATTCACTCTTTCCGACAGATTTCTCAGCAAGGTGGACTCATCTCAATGGAATTATTTGCCCTAATTTAAGCGCAGAGTCGAGATTAATAATGTGCTGATGGAAACAATAAGATAATGTCAATAAAAATAATTCCGGCAAAATGTTATCCTCCCGAATATCTTCCAGCTTGAAGGTAGTGACCAACATATCTTCCAGATGAAATCATATAGAGGTTCTCTTTGCAGATTTATCTGCGATTTGTCAGAAGGTAATACTAATGTCCTCAAAGAAGATGAAGAGAATATTGGTATTTTTCAAAAATTATGTTTGATGATTTACAGCCAAAATAGAACTGGAATTCCCCTTGCCTAATTATAAAAAATGTATCCTTCATAGATGAAAATAATAAGCAAACTTTAACTTTTTCTTCCTAAGAATAATGCATAAATCGATTTGAATCTACTCTTTAGATATGCTCCTTAATTTAAAGCTCATTTGCTGTTGTATCGACCGAGATAATTCTTGCAGGATGTTAACAATGTAGACGAGCTGTTAGGACGCACAAAAAATGCTTTAGATTACAGCTCATATTTGAAGGGCATACAAGTTAATTTCCTATTATTAGAATCAGAATATAAACTCATACTTGAGCAATATATTATCAATTGCTTCTTTCATTAAAAATCACCTCTTGACGACGTTAAAGCGAGCTCTTATCTCAAACGTCATGCATTGAAACTTATTTTGCTTGATATTAGTGAGCACAACAGAGAATTCAACTCTTCCTTTATTTTTCAGACGATAAAGGCTGGAGGATATTGGAGTGGCTAAACAGACTAAAAAGCGATATATGAAATTGCAAAGCATCTCAATAATCGAGGAGACAATGAGATGTGCTTTGATTTAATGATGTGGAACAAGATGATTGAATAAATCAATTAGACTGAGCAATATTGGAAAACTCTTCAAAAAAAAGATCTAATTTAATATGCAATGGATAACTCTTTAAAGAATAAATTAATATAAGCTTACAATATTCCTTCTTAAAAATTTCCAATATTTACGTTAGTCAATTCTTTAGAAATGTTTACGACTCTTCTATCACATCAAATCGATAAAATAAATCGAAAGGGAATATTCTTAGAATTAAGTTTGCTGATGAATGCTTGTCTGCTGGAATTCTAATTAATTCAATTCGCAGAGAAACTTAATACAATCAGAGGAAGGGGCAAAATAGTGAAGTTTAACATTAAATTCGTTAGTAAAATCAATAAATCTATCACGTTCACCAATTAGACCTAAATTTCACTTGAAGTTATGTATTCATTATCAAAACACGAAAGTGAAAAACTTGCTCTCATTCAACTTAATTTCAATGAAGCCATAGATGACCTTAGATATCAGCTATACTTTTTGTAACTTAAAGAACAGACAAAACTTTAGCCTCTTAACAAATATTGTTCTTAAGACACAAGACATACATTTTTTAAAGATTATCGATTTATAACAGACATTGATTCTTTCAAAACCATTAAGGATATTACTATTATCTAAAATATTTTAGAGTATGATCCAACGAAGATAAAAGCTGATGGAGCTATCTCAAAAGTGATGAATTAAATTGAAAAGATGGAGTAAAAATTGGCAGGCAGCCGGTCTATTAAACTTTACAGTTCCAGCGATATTTATGGGCCAATAAACTTTGCTTCATAACTCAATGATAATAAAATAATCGAATGCCTGAGCTTTTATGAGCTGATTACACTGCCTAAAGAGAATCCTGTTGTGATTTCTTTCATTTCCAAGCCTGTAAATTCGAAATAAACAAACTCTCGAATCCTTAATCACATTAAATTATATCTTAACTATTACATTCGTAGCTCTAGGGAAGACAGTCCTCAAAAGATAGATATTGATAATAGCATTCAGGTCTATTTAAGAGAGGCCAAAGATAAAGATGTAAGGATAGAACTTAATTGGGCCATGTTCGGAGCATGGAGTGTTTGTGAATTGGTATGTTTGGTTCTAAATTATTGTTGTGATATAAGCACCAAAATAGAACAAATTCTTGATGTTAGATTGTCTTACCTCAGCCTAGTAAAATATTACTAAAAATATCTTTAAATTGAAGGCACTTTGGGAATTAAAGAGACAATTGGACAATTTTTGGCGACAAAATAGATGAGTACGCTGATCGAGACCATCTTACTGATGATAACCGAAGATGTCCGGAACATAATGAAAATAGTAAAAGGAATTATTTTACAATTTTCTATAAATTCTTCCTAAAAACAAAAAAAAGTTAATGTTATTATTTCCGATTTCGTAAGTGCAACATCAGTGTAGTATTAAGTAAGATAGCAGCTGTTGTATGTCATAATTAATCTTTAAATGAAGCAAAATCTCAATAAAAAGTAAGCAAAAGGAGATTAACCCTTGGCTCTTGTCTCAAGGAAATAGTTTTTAGATAGTGTATTCATTTCAGCCCAATTTTTGACTGACTATTTCCTCTCTAAGCATGAACTCAACAACGAATGTGTAACTATTTCTACTTCAATAACAAAAAAACTGAACTCTACAATAAACTTCCATATTTAATTTAACAATCTTTACAAATATATCGATTAGATGCGCAAGTAAACTTCTATCAAAGATATTGAAATATTTTTAAACAGATTAAAACATTACCTAAGTACGGCTATGGATAGATCTATTAATCTTTATCTCTCGTCCAGCGACCTGGCAAATCGGCATCAAATTTTATTGCTTAATAAATGCGAGGCTATTAATAAGGATATCAGTCTACAAAAAGTCAATCACATCAAAGAACTAGTATATCAATCACAGGAGCTGTAAAGACCGAATGGATTGGAAGAAATCAATGAATTAATGAACGAAGTGGGCAACAGCTAAATCCTTAAAAATACTTTTTTGATTCAGATCTATAAAAGCTATTATTCCACCATGGTGGCGGAAGGTATGACATTTGTTGTCGGTATTCATCATTTTATTTAGGATATAAATCAAGTAAAAAAAAGCCTCAAGTGATTGCAATTACCAAAGCTGAAAACATCAATGAGATTAATATCATTGAGCTGGACTTTATCTTATTAGTAAGTCGAAGCATTCCTTCAAATGATGAACTCAATCAAAGCAAAATCATTAGAATTTTTGTGACGGATTATAATAAAATTTTATACAAGTACCATATCGCTAATTTAGAATTAATGATAAGTTAAAAGACTACTTTTTGACTTTGCCTGAAGAGAGTTAAGAGAGAAGAATTGCTGATTTCTCACCCATTATTCCTTCCAACATAAAACTAAAATTTTATACGTCTTCAATGAAACATGAAGCTGACTCAAAAGAGATCAAACTATTCTTTATTGATCTAAGCACAGAAGCGAAACTGAAAATGCTACCAGAGCCCGACATGCTCTTAACTCCTATCAATATCCTCAAGAGAAGCATTTAGTTTAAGGAAGCCATGAAAAATATACAATAAGGTTTTAGATAATTTTTCAAAGAGAATATATCCATCATTATAGATCCTCCTTTAATTGGCTCGACCTAAATCAATATAAACTATGCTCATTTCATTCATCTCATCGCCATGGATATTATTGAACTCATCAGCAAATTTTAATATGAGCCAATGAGAAATTAATTTATCGATTGCCAGTTATCAATAGAAAAAGGATTCGCTCTGAATCAAAATGGAGTGGTAGAATTACGAAAAAAGTGTTTTGTGAACAATTTCAGAAAAATTAGAATTAAAATCAGAGAGGAACGCTCTGAAGTGGTAACGTTTAATTAAAATGAAATTGTGATCAATATATCGCTGCTCGATACAAGCAGTTTACCTTCATCCTCTGATTACTTGTCATCTATTCTCGAACAGCTGATCAAGATGTAAAAGAAAAAATTGCCGAAGTAGGTGATCGTTAACTCTTAAATAAAGCACGAAAGTTCAGAAAGACTTCTAAAATTACTCGATATCATCATTCTAGTGCATTTGCAAATTGAAGAATTAGCAACTACTATTCAACTCATACCTCTCGTCTTTAAGACAACTTTTGAAGGATATAGGATTAATGTTGATAGGAAGAAGGCGGAGATCAATTTTGATAAGCTATTAACGCTATCTTTCAATTTTGAAATGCCAGAGAGAGAATTTTATTCATCTGAAAATATTCTGACTGAATATATCCGATGGATGAATCCAAACATAGAAATATCGCACGAACGACTCATGAGTTACTATTGTCCAATCCAAAAAGCTATCTTCGTTTAGCAAACTCCAAAAAATATGTTTAAGTTGGCTTATTTCGATGCTAATGGAAAATGGAATGTCATGAAAGTTGAAGGGGTGTGTTTAGGAAATGAACTGAAAATTGAACTGCCTCCTAAAATAAAACTGTCTAGCAAATTCATACTGATTGAATAGGCATCTCACATCATTACCTCCAATTATTACTATGAACTTAAGGATTCATCAAGAATAGTCTCGACAAAGAATGCATCAGGCCTCATCGGAAGGGAACAGTTTGTTTATCTGAAGAGTAAAAAATCGATTAATCTCAATTTTAACTAGATTTCTATTATCAAGAGAGATCCCATTCAAAAAGTGCAGACAGTTAATAACAACCTCCTGCATCACTAACTGCGAAAAACTATTACAGTGACCTTAGCATCCAAAAACGTCTACCTTTTATCAATTAATTCTAGCTAATCTACCATTCTAACCATTCAGTACGGTGGAAACACGAACCTGTTGAATTTGGACATTGAGTCGACTATATTGACTGTTTCTTCAGATGGTGATATGAACCTCAGCAACACGAAATTCGTGGAGTTATAAATTTGGAAGAAGAAACCTGTGACTATAAGATAAAAAGAGAATGACTCCATCAACGTATAATTCCGTTAGCCCAGCGAAATTGCCTCTAAAGAGTTGATTGAAATCAAATAAAACGATAAAAATAATATAGAAAATCTAGTCTATGTCGTCAATGAAGAGTGTAAAAAGTTTTTGACCAGAGCTGGAGAAGAAAGGGTCGATTATATTCTTTTCTGTGATTCAAATAACAATCCGTTAGACTATGAAGGAGAGATAGACGTATTCTTCCTACATATCAATAAATTGGCGATGATCAAGCCTCATATTGAGAGGAAAAACATGCAGTTTGGACTACGATGGAGCCCAATTGTTAGGGGACACTATTATATGTACATAAATCACGTTCGAATGAATCCCACGTATGAAATCGGAGTGTGTGCAGCTCAAGCTGATCACTTAATCTCCAAAATAACTCCTCCCAAAGTCACAAAGATATGCTACTGTGAGGAGAGTGAAATAATGCTTGATCTAAGAGACAGTTTTGGCAATATTTACAGTCAACTGTAATAATAGATTATTGGTGATGAACTGCTAATTGATATCGAAACTGACAAGCTAAAGAACTTCCTGAAAATGTAGAAATCTCAAATAAACAAGTATGGTTTGAAAAAGGTTAAATTCCATTTTAATAAAACCGAAAACGATGCTCCTACTGAGGTATTCATCTAGATTTTACTGAATCGTGAAAAGATATGTGAATTTATCATTAAGATTGAGGGATATTCTCTCATGCAGCGTAAGAAGTTGTTAGATAATTAAATTTCACAAAAGGATAAGAGATTTTAGAAAGAGATTACAGTCAGCCGTAATCGATTCTTGGAAGATCTTTTTACTATTGCTGAGAAGAGTTTGCACGCAAATCTGAGGGTGAAATTCGTCGGAGAGCCAGGAATAGATGCGGGAGGAGTCAAAAGATAGTTCTACGATCTGGTGGGCAATGAGATGAAAAGCGAGAGCAATCCTTTCTTGAAATTGGTGAATAAATCTAAAATGTAATATTTTTTAAATCCATAATTGCTGAAGAACAAGTAATATTTTCATAATTTAGAAAGAAACTTTAGTACATGGAATTATGGGGCAAATACATTGCCAATTCATTGTTAAATAACTATCTGGTTGGGCTTTCATTTTCTCCAGTTTTTGTTAAATTATTGTATTAGCAGGAGGTCTCCTATGAAGATCTTTTGGATGTCCTTCCTGAGTAATAGAAGAGGCAATATATGTATCTCTTGACGGCTTCTCCTGAATAATTTTAAGATCTCGGCTTGTATTTCACAGTCATGGTAGATCGGAAGAAATGCGTGTAGATATAACTTAGACCCGATGGTAAATAAATTCCAGTAACAGCTGCAAACGTTAGGTCATATTTATAGCTCAGCGCAAAAGCATTATTGAGCAACCGTTATAAATAGCTAATCGATGCATTTAAAAAAGGCTTTTAAACTGTTCTATAGTTAGCAATCTTCACGAAATGGATCAGACCGACGGAATTTTGGTGTTTAACAGCAGGCAACAAAGAAATAACTCCAGATTTAGTCTTAAACTATATCGTCTTTCAGGGTTCAGGCATAGAAAATATTAGTGGATGGTTCAGACGATATATTAGTGAATCTACTCACGAAATTTTAGTTGGATTTTTAAAGTTTAGTAGCGGATCTTCCAGCATCGATTTCAGTATGACTAGTAAAGTGACTGTAACCTTTGAAAATGCAGGAGATAATCCTAAAAAATTACCGATATCCCATACTTGCTGGAAATAAATAGTTGTGCCGAAGTATAAGAGCTACGATATTATGAAAAAACTGTTAACTGCAGCCTTTATCTACTGTAGTGAGGGCTTTGGCTTCGGATGATTCATTCAATCTATCATAATTATAAAGCATTAATTCATAAATATTTTTAATTTATTTTTATCACTATCATGAATCATCTTGTTTTATTGCCCTTTAAAATGGTTATATTATGTTGCAAGTATATTAGAATGATGGCATTGTTGTGATCAATCTAAACTATTATATATTAAAGTTGCATAAGAATAGCATAATTAATTCAGTTATGAGCTTATAATCGAACTTCTATTGGTGAGTAAAATGAGCTCTAAAAAAGAAAGTAAGGCCAAGTGTTTTTTGCCAGCCAATTACAAGCCTTGTAATCCTCATATTGCTGAGTTGCAGCAAACAATATCCCAGCAAGTGTCTTTAAATAAAAAAAAGTATGATGAAATTTTGTGTTTGAAACCGACTTTTGATTACAATCTCTATAAAATCAATCAGTATCAGACATTGCATAAAGACTTTGGAAAATAATTACTTATCAGACAATTAGATCGGCTACTGGAGGAAGAAAATATTTTGGATAGGCAGCTATCTCTAATTCGTTTTCATGACTAAGAAACACGCATAAATAAATAAGAGTTGGCTGCAACAGGTATTAATTCATATGAAATTATCAAAAATATTTGGAAAGGAGGCAGCAGGACATATTCTGGGGCAGTTGAACATGTGGAAGAGTTAAACAATATTGTTGGGCATATTAGACATAACATTAAGAAACTTACCTAGATAGAAACATGTGCCCTGTAAGAAGGCGATCAGTATTATCTTAACCTTCAACAAAGAGAAATTTTACATCCAATAAGTTGTGGTAAATGCAAGTAAACCTAAGACTTAGAAAAGTGTTTGAGAACCTAAATTGCCTCATTGAAGGAGTGTATTCATAATCTAAGCAGAAAGAATGAATAATGTCTGCAATAAATTTTCAAAAAAGATGAATCAATAAAGCAACTATCTAAGAAAATGTTGGAAATGTAAGCCTAATCAAAAATAAAAATATCACTTCTTCAAGAAAAATGGTTGTTCGAAGACCATCAGGCAAAACAACTCAGAAAATTCAAAAATGATATAGAACGCAATTCGATTTGCAACTTGGTTTAAGGCTATCAAATCTATTTGAAATGTGAAATTGACAGCAATTCTATTAACAAAGAAACATCTTTACCTTTATCCAAACTTATTGAAATTATAGCTGCTTATCCTCCTTATAACACCAGCAACCAATCATAATTTCCTGTCAAATCCCTAACAATATAAGGCAAAATTAATAAATCTATTATACCACAATTATAGTTGCAGCCTACTCAATCAAGTCCTTAAAATACGAATAAATGTTCCTTTAATGACCATCCTCGATCGGCTTCTCGAACTGAAAGACTTATCACCTCTATTAATCAAAAAAGATTGTCCAAATTCTAATAAATGGGATATAGTAGTAAATATGTCAGAAGCAATCATATAACTACAAAAAGAAATCATAGAACAGTAACCTGTTCTCAATTCGACGAAGACACTTATGCGACTGAAGCAATTGTAATTGATAGCTTGCAAAACATTGAAACTTAAAATTGATGATAAATGATACCTTTATTTTGTGCTATTTACTTATGTCAAATGGATTATTTTTGTCGTTGACTTCTTTGATAAATGTGACTGAATTGAAAATATTCCTAATTGTATTGAATAAAATGAAGATCATATATTTTATCTCAAAAATTAACTAATCTTTTCCTCTTGTTAAGATTGCTATTTTTCGCTGATATCGCTT
>Ga0302185_10002543_pt1 | contig 11901 bp, 9 predicted proteins | sample II_Bog_E1_1_FD_200231 | JGI IMG/M metagenome (GOLD analysis project Ga0302185, IMG submission 200231) | Peat permafrost microbial communities from Stordalen Mire near Abisko, Sweden - II_Bog_E1_2 | ecosystem: Environmental > Terrestrial > Soil > Wetlands > Peat | place: Sweden: Abisko, Stordalen... | reverse complement strand
CAGGCCAGACATATCATAGTTGGGATAATAGATTTTTGTCACCGCCCGTTCGCACGTTTAATACCTACGCAAACATTCCGCTACCTAGCCTGTGGGGGTACCAATACTGTGATGAATATTTTTATTTTCTCACTTTGCCTCAAATTTGTATTTACCCAGGAAAAAATACACCTGTTTGCCAATGTAAATATCACAGCCGATGTTGCTGCTTACGTGGTGGCATTCTGCATTAGCTTCCCGATAGGTTTTATACTGTCCAGGCACGTTGTGTTTCCGGAATCAAACCTTCATGGAAGAATACAGTTTTTCAGATATATATTGACCACTGCCACTTTTATTTTCCTCACGTACCTGCTCATCAAATTTTTTGATTATTTGCTTGGCTTTATACCACACACCAAAGACTCCTATGAGGTATTCAACTTCAGGATAGCATGGGTTACCCTGCATTCTATTGCGTATACATGCGTGACGATCATAACGGCTGTGCTCAGTTACATATCGCAGCGTAAGTTCACGTTTAAGACCATTGACGAAGTAGTGGTAGATGAGGTAGGTGTGCCCAACTCATAAAACACAATACCAGCAAGGCTTTCCGCTAAGCAGACTTCAAGGATGGACAGTAATGTATTTATTGTACTTTTACTGCTGCAAAATTACCACAGCAGTCCTGATGTCTTTATTTTCTAAAACCATTCCGGCAACAAGTATCATTTTTCTCAGGAAATTGTGGCATGCCTGTATCGTTTTTGGTTTTTTATGCACACTTGTTTTTTCTCTATATTATTACTTATCCGGTTACGAAGCCTTAAAGAACTGGTATCTTTCACTTAATAATTCTTTTTACGAGGCAGCAGCATGGTCAAGTAATTTTTTCACACCGGCAGTAAAAACCAAGGGCAATTACCTGGCATTGACAGGATGTGTGATCTCAGTAGCAGGTATACTATACATAGTATCTGGCTGGAAAAAATTGAACAATGTTTCTACAGCAACTACGCGCCTGTATATTGACAGACAAGGATCGTTATGGTATATGGCGGTATTTGTTTTATCAGTATTGATTGGCATTAACAGCATTGCTCTTACAGTACCTGATCCTGACGAGCTGTTTTCGGTGATGGATTGCGCCACGCTACCAGGCTTCCAGTGCATATCCTACTATGCGCTGCCTAACAACCATATGTACTTCAACCTGATCAATCATATATTGTTTAGCTGGTCTGATGATATGATACTGACCGGGCGGCTTATTTCGCTGGGAGCATATACGGTTGTTTTACTTTGTGCGTTTCATTGGTTGTCCCAACTCATCACCAAGCGGTGGCTTGCGTTTATTGCATTGCTGCCGGTAGCATTGCAATTTGCAGTATGGGGTTTTGCAACCCAGGCAAGGGGATATGAATGCCAGCTGGCATGTGGCTGGCTTTCTTTTATTGCAATTATGAAATATGTGCGGTCAAACGACACAAATGCCCTGAGAGCAAATACATTTTTTAATATCCTGGGCATAGCATTCATACCAACCTATTTATATGTGCTGATCGCAGAGATGCTTTTTGTGGGCTGCTTCATGCTGGGTAACAAGACCATATGGTGGAACTATATTAAATACCAGATCATTGGCGGTGCAATTATCTTCCTGCTTTACCTGCCTGCACTTTGTTTTTCAGGCATACCCGCCTTTACAAGTAATGAGTGGGTGCTCCCCGTGACCAACAACCTGGCGGCATATATCCCGCTCTTTGTCCATGATGCCAAGGTTCATGCCATTTCCTGTTTTTCGATGGGATGGGGAGGTCATTATTTTGTCAATTACCTGCTTTTCCTGGTGCCAATGCTTTTGTTCTTTTCAAAACAAAAGGCACACAAATCCATTGCGTTGTTTTACACCATACTGTGGGTGGCATTTATCCTTTTTTGCCTTCAGGCCAGGCGCACACCACCTTTTCGCGTTTTAATAGTACATTTTGTCACGGATGCAATAACGCAACGTATAAAAACAGGTTGGGTGCGTTATTTATGCTCATTGATCTGGGTGGTGATGGTGCTATCGTTTTGCCTGCGGCTATTCATTATAGACAGGAAAAATGCAGTATGCCTATATGGTAAAGATTCGACCGCTACCTATGAAAGCTACAAAGCTGATCTCAGCGTCATACCCAGAGGCAGTAGTATCTGTATTGCGACTGACGATACGTACTGCTACTATCTGTGTGGCAAAATGCACCTGAAAGTGAGCCAGCATACTAATGGAAATGAAGAATTTTACATTAAAAGAACAATGGCATCGTTTCCGGCGAATATGGGCGATCAATACACTTTTGTAAAAGCTCTACCCGGCGATTGTGGCCTTTTTAAAAGAAAATAAATATAAAGGCCTGATGGGGCGTTCTTCCACCCGTTCTTCCCTGCTTTTGCCGAAAGTATTTTCCGGCTATTTTGCTATCTTCCCAAGGCAAATTGTTAAGTTTACATTTTACTAATAATAGTATGGTTATGAAAAAGAAAATACCGGTTATACTGACTGTTTCAGTGGTATTGCTCCTATGCAGCGTTACCATGGTATTTGCCTGGGGTGTGTGGGGGCATAACCATATCAACAAGGGTGCAGTATTAGCATTGCCGGCTGAAATGGGCATGTTCTTCTATAACCATGTCGATTTTATCGTGGAAGAATCGACCGTGCCTGATATACGCAAGCATATGCTCAACGATAAGGCGGAAGCGAGCAGGCATTATATAGACCTGGAATGGTACAACTTCGCATCGAAGGCAAACGTGCCTGAAAAAATGGCTGATGCAGTAGCGAAATACGGCAAAGACAGTGTGCAAAAATATGGAGTGCTGCCATGGAATATAGAAGATATGATGGACAAGCTTACAGATGCCATGAAGAACAAAAGGAAAACCGAGATCCTTTTTCTGGCGGCAGACCTGGGGCACTATATAGGAGACGCACATATGCCACTGCACACCTCGCTGAACCATGATGGCCAACTTACCGGGCAGCAAGGGATACATGCATTCTGGGAATCGCAACTGCCGGAACTGTTTGGGAAGAACTATCGTCTGTATGTGGGTGATGTACATTACATCAGTGACATTAAAAAAGCTACCTGGGAAATAATAGACAGCAGCAACAAACTTGTAGCGACTATGCTGGAGATAGAAGCCAAATTGAAAAGGGACAACCCGGAAGACAAACAATATGTGATGGGGCCTGACGGGAAACCTGCAAAAAATAAATTCGGAAGTGTGATACATACTTATGATTATGCTGTAGAGTATCATGAACTACTCAGTGGCATGGTGGAGAAGCAAATGAGAAACGCCATTGAGAAGACGGCTGACTTCTGGTATACGGCATGGGTAAATGCGGGCAAACCTGATCTGGACGACCTGGACCCGGAATCGGTAACTGAAAGAAACCGCGCGGTGTATAAAGACGACATTAAAGCCTTTAAAACAGGAAAAATCAGAGGGCTGAGATCTGATAAAGAGTTTTAAGACTAAGCCCGAAAAGAAACAGTAACTATGAAATTAAAAAGGAAGCTGATCTTATTGCTCTTCCTTGCCTGCCTGCTGCCGGTTTGCGTTGACCTGCTGCCAGCCCATACTTCATTTTACGATCATTATATTTTTTATCCGTTCCAAACCTTACGCATCTTGCTGTGGGGATGGCTGCCTCTGAGTATAGGAGATGTGCTCTATGTGCTGGGCGGCTTCATGCTGCTGATCACCATCATACACTGGATACGTTTCGCACTAAAGTTCAGCACATATAAGTGGCAGCTTGCAGCATCGGTTTTAAACACGATCAATACTGTGCTGTTTGTATACTGCTTATTTATAGTGGGGTGGGGAGCCAATTACGCTAAGGCGCAGCTACGGGATTTCTGGGGGCTGAAAACAACTTTGCCAGAAGACCGTGCCGAGCGCAGGAAAACAGATTCACTTGCTTTGATCGCTTTTAACCAATTCCTGGTCGACAAACTGAACAGTTGTGCGCCAGGCTACAGAAACCTTTCATTCGCTGAAATCAATGCACGCTCGAAGGCGTATTACAGAACACTGACGGATAGCAAGGTGCGCATGCATGGACTGGATGTGAAACGGTCGTTGTTTGGGTACTTTATGGAACGTGTGGCAATAGATGGGTATTACAACCCATTTACCGGAGAGGGGCAGGTGAATAGTAATGTGCCGGGATTTATGATGCCATTTACCGTGTGCCATGAAATGGCACACCAGGCAGGCATAGCGGCTGAAGGCGATGCCAACCTTATGGCTTATGCACTTGGCACGGCAACCAATGACAGCACTTTCAATTACTCGGCCTATCTGAATATATGGCTGTATGCAAATGCACGGCTCTACAGGCGAGACTCTACAAGTGCAAAAAAGCTTGAAGCGCAACTGAATAAACTCACCACAGCACACATAGACACGCTGGAGCAACTGAGCAAAAAATACAATAATGAAGTGAGTGTGTATAGCTCTGAACTTTATGACGGATACCTGAAAATGCAAAACCAGAAAGAAGGCATAAAAAGCTATGGCAATGTGGCATCAGGCGCATGGCAACTGGAGCTGCAGCGGAAGAATGGGAAAATGGGTGTGATCAGTGTGCCATAAATACTCCATATTATCCATAATGCCATATATCTAACATTAACCATTTAGGTAATTCAGCCATTAAACAATAATCATTACTTTTGAGCCACAATGAAGCATTTGCCTAACCTGCTGACGCTGGCCAATTTATTTTGCGGCTGTATTGCCATAGCATATATACTTACCGCGCAGCCCTATTTGAGCCTTAGTGTACAGGGCGGACTGCCTAACTGGCAATGGGTAAACGGCGCCGAGCAAATGTATATGGGCAGTATATTCATTGGTATAGCGGCGATATGCGATATGCTGGATGGCATGACTGCACGGGCGCTGAAAGTTTTTTCCCCAATTGGCAAGGACCTGGATTCACTGGCTGATATTGTTTCTTTTGGTGTGGCGCCATCTGTGATATTGTTTAAATTGCTTTGGGATGCACTGATGGGTGAGAAAAATGCCTTTGACGTGAATATGATAGGTATGGCACCGGCGTTTTTGGTGGCGTGTTTTGCCGCATTGCGCCTGGCAAAATATAATATCACTGCAGATAAGCAGCAGAATTATTTTATAGGAATGCCTGTGCCGGCTGTGGGAATATTTGTGGGTTCTTTTCCGCTGATCTTGTGGTCTAACCCTTATCACCTTGCAGCCGTTTTTCAGAATAAGTGGGTGCTGTACCTGATCATTGGCCTGCTGTGCTGGCTGATGGTATCGGGGGTGAAATTCTTTAAGATGATACCTTCGAAATGGAACCTTGCAAATGCATGGCCACAACTGGCGGTGGTTTTGCTTACAGTTATTGCTGTGCCATTTCTGGGCGTTGCCGCAATACCATTTGGTTTTGTTGTGTATGTGTTGCTATCGATAGGCCTCACCCCTTCCCTCTCCAAAGGAGAGGTGAGCGAGTGAGCGCAGTTAGAACGATTGACTTTAGAATAAACTTAGAATAAAATATTTTTTTGATTTTGACTTTTAACTTTTGAATTTTTATGAAATACACTGCTCATATTAATGTAATGCCGCTTAAAGAACTGCTGGACCCTCAGGGCAAAGCTGTCAACAACAGCCTACACAATCTTGGTTTGACAAATGTAAACGATGTGCGCATAGGCAAGCACATATCCCTGCATGTAGATGCAGCGACGAAGGAAGACGCGGAAAAGATAACCAGAGAGGCCTGCAAAAAACTACTTGCCAACCAAGTAATGGAGGCATTTGATTTTACACTGACGGAAGGATAGTTTTTTATTGGAATTCGTAATTAGGACTTTGTATTTGGGATTGATTCGCGGGCATATCAAATCGACCTGTGATTTTATTGATGCTCATCCAAATTCCCAAATACAAATTCCAAATTCCATTTCAACCTAATTTTTCGAATAGCTCTGCATGCACCTGTACCTGATACCATCGCCGATAGGCAATCTTGGAGATATTACTTACCGGGCAGTAGATATACTGAACAAGGTAGATGTGGTACTGTGCGAAGATACCCGCACCAGCAGTGTGCTGATGCGGCATTATAACATTCAGAAACCGCTTACTCCGTATCACCAGCACAATGAGCATAAGGTGCTACCCCACCTCATAGAACAGCTTGCAGCGGGCAAAACTTTTGCACTTATTACTGATGCAGGCACTCCCGGCATTTCTGATCCGGGTTTTTTACTCGTGCGTGAGTGTGTGCGACATAATATACCGGTAGAATGCCTGCCCGGCGCTACGGCTTTTGTGCCCGCATTGGTGCAATCAGGGATACCATCTAACAGATTTGTGTTTGAAGGTTTTTTACCGCTTAAAAAGGGCCGGCAAACCATGCTCAAAACGTTGGCTGAAGAAGAACGGACCATAATACTCTACGAATCACCACACCGGCTGGTGAAAACACTAAATGAAATGGCTACATGGTTTGGCGCAGAGCGACAGGCAGCCGTGTGCCGTGAGCTCACAAAGATGTTTGAAGAGACCAATAAGAATACGTTAGCGGCATTGGCTGCGTATTACGAAAAACATCCGCCTAAGGGAGAGATTGTGATTGTGGTGGAAGGGAAGGATTCCCACAATAAGAAAAACGAAGATATTGAGTAAGTTTACATAGCATCCTTCAGTAAATGATATCTATGAAATACTTAGTACTTACTTTAGTTATCGTTGCAATCTCACGCTATAGTGGTGCACAAGAGATAAAATCTCAAATCTATTATCCTGAAATTGGTTATGTAGACATACCTCTGACATATCCAGATACAATTAAAGAAAACAGGCTCATCGGTACATTCATTTTCATTATCAGCGACAGTTTCGGAAAGGCCTATGTTCGATATTATGACAATGACGTGCTTGCAGGAAAAGGCAAATACAAAGCTTCGCAATATTTGATTGAAAAGGATATTACTATTACCGATCCCATCACTAACCAACAATTGATAGAACGTAAAAAATATTACCAACCCCAAAGACAAAAATGGAAATCAATTGATCATGATGACCCGTATCTAATTATAAAAAGCACCTGTATAAAAAAGGCAAGTGACTATCTAAGGTTTGGGCTATATCAAGACGCTATAAACTATGCAACAGAGGTTATTGACATAGACACCAATTATGCAAAAGCATATTTCGATAGAGGGATGGCAGAAAGTCAATTAGAAAAATATTCCGAAGCCATTGCAGATTATGATAAAGCAATAAAAATTAACCCCAACTATTTATATGCCTACTCTAGAAGAGGAGAAGCAAAAAGTGGCTTAGAAGATTATCAGGAAGCAATAAGAGATTGCAATAAAGCAATAGAAATAAACCCCGAATTTGGGTTTGCATATTACATGCGGGGCCTTATAAAAGAGGATTTAAAAGACCAAAAAGGTGCAATGGAAGACTATTCTACTTCAATTGTACTTGATCCGAAAACCACTAAAGCATTTGGCTTTAGGGGGAATATAAAGTACGATTTACAAAACTATAAAGGCGCTATAGAAGACTATAACAGGGGTATAGAAATTGATCCGACAGATTATTATCTATATGGTGCGAGGGGTGGAGCAAAGGATAAACTTAAAGACTATCGCGGAGCACTTAGAGACTACGATACAGCTTTACAGATTAATCCAAATAACGCATCAATTTACTATTTAAGGGGCATTGCAAAATATAAGATCCGGAACTACAAAGGATCAATTGACGATTTCGATAACGCGATAAAAATAGATTCGGAACAAGCCGACTATTATTTTAGTAGGGGAATCGCAAAACAAAATATTAAAAGCTACAAAGAAGCAATACTGGACTTTAACATGGCATTAAAATTCGACTCAACAGACGCTGATAACTATTACGCCAGAGGGAATACAAAAAATTCAATTAAAAACTACCGGAGTGCTATAGAAGACTATAACATGGCTATAAAATATGATCCTGGCGATGCACGGTTCTATTGCAGCAGGGGCATTGACAAAAACGAATTAAAACTCTACAAAGACGCACTTATAGATTTTAATAAAGCAATAAAAATCGATTCCAACGTTGCCGTTTATCATTATTATCGAGCAAATTTAGAAGCTCAACTAAATCATTACAAAGATGCCTTAATAGATTATGACAAGGCAATAGAAATTGACTCTAATAATGCAGATTTCTATAAATTCAGAGGTGTAACAAAAATGAAAATGAAGCTAAAAAATCCTGGATGCACGGACCTAAATAAGGCAAAACAATTAGGGAATAAAGACGCTATAGCGTTAATCAAAAAATATTGCCACTAACTAAGCTCTGTCTGGTGCCTGTATAGTTTTGCATAGCGGCCATCGAGGGCCATTAGTTCTTCGTGGGTTCCTTGTTCTGCAATGGTGCCGTTATCTAAAATGATTACCTGATCGAATGTCCAGCTGGTGAAGATGCGGTGCGTGATAACGAAGGTGGTTTTACCAATGAGATAATGTTGCAGGTTGGCAAGTATGGTCTTCTCTGTCTGTGTGTCTACGGCAGAAAGACACTCATCGAGTATAATGATCTTGCTGTTCTTCAATATAGCCCTTGCCAGCACCATGCGCTGTTTCTGGCCTCCTGAAAGCATTACGCCGCGCTCGCCTATCATGGTTTCGTAAGCTTTGGGGAATGACATGATGTCTTTATCCAGATCGGCCATGCGTGCAGCTTCTCTTACTTCAGCCTCAGTGGCGTCATCCCTTCCGAATTTTATGTTGTTGTAAATGGTATCAGAAAAAAGATACGCTTCTTGCGGTGCATAGGCAATCCCGGTGCGTAAGCGGAGCAGGTCGTATTTGTTGATATTCACACCGTCCAGCAACAAATCGCCCGTTGTGGTATCATACATACGGAGTAAGAGATGCGCAAGGGTTGTCTTGCCTGAACCTGTCTTGCCGATGATAGCTATTTTTTTACCGGGAGCGACCTTGAGTGAAAAGTGTTGTAATGCTGTAATACCTGTGTGGGGATAAGTAAAAGTGACATCATTAAATGCCACAGCGCCTTGCAGCTCCTGACTGACCGCATTTGCGGGAGTTTTAATATCGGGTTCTGTATGCAGGAATTCGTCTATCCTTTTTTGTGAAGCACCGGCACGTTGTGTCATGCTGGCGACCATGCCGATACTAGAGATAGGGAACATGAGTATATTGATGTAGATAACAAACTGGGCGATGTTGCCACTGGTTATTTGTCCGTGTATAGCAAAGTAACCGCCAATCAATATAGTACACATCATGCTGAGACCTATGAACAGGTTCATGGCGGGGAAATAGACCGCTTCGGTGAGTGATAGATTTATGGAGCTTTTGCGATACTCTTCAGAGTTGACCTCAAAAAAGCGCATCATGTTTTTTTCCTGCACAAATGATTTTATTACCCTTATGCCCGAATAAGATTCCTGGGCAGTAGTAGTGAGCAATGAAAGCTGTGCCTGTATCTTACCGCTCTTTTTAAAAATGATCTTGTTGACGTAGAATATCGACAAGGCAAGCAGTGGTAGCGGTGCAATAACACAAATGGTAAGCATCACGTTGACCTTCAGCATATCGATGATGCAAAATAGCGCGAGGAAAACCACCGATGTGAAATACATTACAGAAGGCCCTGTGTACATGCGCACACGCGACACATCTTCTGAAATGCGGTTCATCAAATCACCTGTGAAATGCGCTTTGTAAAATTGGGTATTTAGTTTCTGGTAATGATCGTAAATTTCATTCTTCTGGTCGTACTCTATGTGGCGCGACATCACAATAATCGTTTGCCGCATCATGAACATGAACAAGCCGCGCAACAGCGCCAATCCGAGTAAAGTAACGCCCGCTTTGAATACCAGCTCAATAATATCAGCATGGGCCGCATTAGAGCCTACCATTTTTTGTACCTGGTCAAGGATATCTTTAATTACATTTCCCGGCATCACGGCAAATTTGCTGGATATGGCAACAAACAATAAGCCAAGGAACAAGCGCCACTTATATTTTACAAAGTATTTGTTCAGCGCACCCAGATTCTTCATAGAGTGCAAATGTCGGAAATTAACCCCAAACCACTGAGGGGGGCTTTTATAATATAAATTCCAATAAAATAAATGATTAGACCTTATGATAATCAATTATCTATTTTGCTTACCCTTTACTTACTTTTGCAATCAACTAAATTAATAAATGAAAGTAGCAGTAGTAGGCGCCACAGGGCTCGTTGGCAGTACGATGTTAAAAATACTGGCTGAAAGAAATTTTCCGGTTACAGAACTGATACCTGTGGCTTCAGATAAGTCTGTGGGTACAAAAGTTATTTATAAGGGGAAGGAATACCCGGTAATATCTGCCGATACGGCTATTGCAATGAAACCTGCGATCGCATTGTTTTCGGCGGGAGGTTCGCTGTCGTTGGAGTTGGCCCCTAAATTTGCAGCCATTGGTTGCCGGGTAATAGATAACTCCTCTGCATGGCGGATGAAGGAAGATATAAAGCTGGTAGTGCCGGAAGTAAACGGACATGTGCTGACAGCCGATGATCTGATCATAGCCAATCCTAACTGCTCTACAATACAAATGGTGATGGTGCTGGCGCCGATACATAAAAAGTATGGTATAAAAAGAGTGGTGGTTAGTACTTACCAGTCCGTAAGCGGCACGGGGCAGAAGGCCGTGAAGGAGCTTATGGCACAACGTGCAGGCAATAAAGAACATAATGTATACCCGCACCAGATAGACCTGAACGTGATCCCTCATATAGATGTATTCCTGGAGAATGGGTATACTAAGGAAGAGATAAAGATGATGCAGGAAACCTGCAAGATAATGGGCGATGACAGCATCAAGGTTACTGCAACAACTGTGCGGGTGCCAGTAATAGGCGGCCATAGCGAAAGTGTAAACATTGAACTGGAAAAAGACTTTTACGAATCGGACATCAAAGAACTGCTCTCTAATCAATCAGGAGTGGTAGTGGTGGATAACCCATCTATGAATGGCTACCCGATGCCGCTGGATGCAGAAGGAAAAGACGAAGTATTCGTGGGCCGCATAAGAAGGGACCATTCCCAACCTAATACACTCAACTGCTGGATCGTGGCTGATAATCTTAGGAAAGGTGCGGCTACTAATGCTGTGCAGATAGCGAGACTGCTGCATGATAAGGGCTGGGTCTGATACTAAGCGGTAAATCCGAAGAATGGTCAGCTACGCTTATTTTCTCCTTTATCACTTTTCATCTTATCAGCAACAGCTTCCAGCGTGTCATAAAACTCATCGCCATATTTCCGGATGAGCGCATCTTTTAAGAATACATATACCGGCACCTTTAACGACTTACCAAGCTTGCATGCAGGTTTGCAGAGCGTTTCGCGCGGCTCATAGTTTACGGCTTCATAACCGGGATGTGATGTAATGCGGATGGGAAATAAATGACAGGAAATAGGTTTGCGAAAATCTACTTTGCCTTCTTTCCAGGCTTTTTCTATACCGCACTTTACTATGCCTAACTCATCAATAATACCATACACGCAAATGCCGCCGTTCACCGTAGGCGTAACATAACCGTATTGATCATCGATGGTGTGGGTGCCTTGTTTTTCTATTTCAGTGATATATTCGGGGATGAGATAAGATTTGATCTTCGGATAAATGCCGGCAATGATCTTTGTTTCATCTTCGGTAAGCGGCGCGCCACAATCTCCATCTACACAGCAGCCACCTTTACATTTATTGAGGTCGCAGACAAATTGTTCCTCCACTACCTCATCACTTAACAGTACATTGTCTATCGCTATCATTTTATCTAAGTCAAAAGTTA
>Ga0302185_10002542_pt1 | contig 11903 bp, 12 predicted proteins | sample II_Bog_E1_1_FD_200231 | JGI IMG/M metagenome (GOLD analysis project Ga0302185, IMG submission 200231) | Peat permafrost microbial communities from Stordalen Mire near Abisko, Sweden - II_Bog_E1_2 | ecosystem: Environmental > Terrestrial > Soil > Wetlands > Peat | place: Sweden: Abisko... | reverse complement strand
TCTGCCATAGAAAATTCTGAAGCGATCCTAAAAGAAATTACAAAAAAGGCAAATGCTTTAGAAGCCGCTGAATTGTCCAGACAGTCTGAGGTCAAAAGTCAGATTTCTGCCATTCAATTAGAAATTTCAAATTTACAAAAGATTGAGCAGAGTAGGCAGTCTGATGCTCTTTCTAAAGTTGCGGCAAATAGATTAGAAGCAAATAAAGCATCAAATATTGCTAATCAAGGCGACCAAGCAAAAGAAGCCGCAAAACGCTTAGCTGTTGAATTAAACAAGATCAGGACTGCTATTTGTCCTACCTGTGAACAGGGATGGCTAACTGATTCTATTAAGGTTAAAGAGGCGGAAATGCTCAAGACGCTAGACGGTTATAGAAAAACCGTTTTGGCTGCTTCTGAGGCCCTAAAGATCGTAGCAAAACTCAATGAAGAACACGCTGCCCTCATACTAGAGACATCTCCCAAAACATTACCAGAAATTGATGCCCTTAATGCCAAAATTAGTGATCTAAGAGTGGATAGTGGACCTCGTACTATTCCAGAAACCCAAGAGCTTAGAAATCAATACTCTTCTGAAAATAAGCAACTTGAGTTTTTTCGTCAGCAAGAAAAAGAACATCAAAGTAAAGAAAATATCAAGAATCAAGACATTCTTGTAGAATTTGCTAAAAAGCAATCCGCCCTCGGCCAAAAGCATGAAGCTAAGGTGAAATCGCTTTGGGATCTTGAGAGAAAGTCCTTATCCGATCATGAGATGGCTCTTGTTAAACACAAGTCTTTTGAGGCAGAATTTAAAAGATATACAGATTCACTCTCTAAGATCCACACTCAAATATCTAATTACGAATCAATTGTGACCCAGAAGTCGTCTAATTTGGTTTCTATTCAAGAAGAGATCGAAATCTTAGAAGAATCCAAGAAAGCCATTAAAAGTCACTTGTCTTGTTCGTTCGATGACGCATTAGAATCCATTGGGGATAAAGCCACAAGATTAATTAGACGTATTCCCAATATGGCGAATGCCACTATTCAATTTGAGGGCCTAAAAGAGACCGGTACAGGCAAAATCAAAGAAGAAGTTACTTGTTTGGTTAGTATGGATGGTGAAATTGGAGTGCCCTTAAAATCACTCTCTGGAGGCGAAAGATCCAGTTGCGACATGTGCGTGGATTTAAGTATCATTAAATTCATTGAGGAAAATACTGGTAAGGGTATTGGGATGTATATCATTGATGAGGGCTTTAATGGTCTGGATACTACCTGTATTGAGGATGCATTAGAGATGCTTAGAGAATATAGTGTTGACAAAAAACTCTTTTTAGTAGAACATAATCCTATAGTCTCTGAATCCATTGAAAATAGAATTTTAGTGGTACGGGATGGATTGACCAGCAAGATTACTCAACAATAATATGGGGTTATTTTGATACTACTTGAATTGACTGAACAAGAACTTAATATTATTCAAAAGGCCATTTCAACCCAACGAGCATTAGATGAAAAGTTATTATTTAATGACAAAGAGAGAAAAGAAACCCTTTGTGTTACGGTATTGAGCAAGATCGAGACTGCAAGAATTGAACCAAAAGATGAACTTATTAAGTTTAATGATTTTGAACTTATGATTTCTACGGCAAAAAATAATTATGCAAGAATGGATTCTGAAATTTTTATTTCTAATAAGAAAGTAACGGAGAATTATCTTACTTACTTGTGCTTTATGGAAGCTTTTGTTTCCTGGTTAAACCACCGTAGTTTACTCAAGAGATTAGCTAAATTTGATTTCACCGATAAAAGATGGTAATTAGTTCGTTAACAATTGAAAGGGAATAATATGAAAAAACACCGTAAAGAACCGTTGTCAGAAATGCAAAAAATGGCCAAGAAAATTGGTACCGATGGAGAGGATGTCCTTAAAGAACTCGAAGCCATGACTGTACCCGAAATTAATAAGCGTATTGCGCAAGCAAATCAAGCGATTTCTGAGACCAAAGAAGAATTAGAAGCTAACCCAAAATACGTTGAGGCTAAAAACGACGTTAAATTACTTAGCTCTGGGCTTCGTGAAGTAAAGACTCGTCAGAATGCAATTATCGCTATTGCAGTTAAGCTTCGTCAAGAAAAAGGCGAATCCTAAGATTGAAAATAGGCGAACTAACTAAGTTTAGACTTATGTATATTCTTAGTCCGGTCATTTTTGTGACTATTTTGGCATATGGTGCCATTATTGATATTATCGATCAAATTACGGAAAAATTGCGCAAGAATAAGAAATAAACATGGATCCAGAAAGAATTTTAACTCTCGATATAAGCTCAAAAACTGGATATACTCTAATGGTAAGCTCTAGTTCTGGCATTCAATTCGAAGGTTATGGTACTTTACCGGCCATTCATGAACCGGAGGGCGATTATCCCTGCAATTACGTGGTTTGGGCTAATATTGTCTTTATAGAGATTAATAAGTTAATTGAACAGTATAAACCAGACTGTTTGGTCATTGAAGAGACCGTTGCAGGATCAAAAGCGGTATATAGTCAAAAGTTTTTGGAGTGGGTGCATTATTTAGTTGCATGCTATATAAAAGAGAGTAAGATAAAAGCTACATACCTATTAACTGGTGCATGGAGATCTGAAGTTGGGGCCAAAATGACCAAGGAAGAATCCAAACACAATAAGTATGTGAAGGAATACAAAGAGAAGAACAATTCTAAATTTGCCTATGATATAAATGGCAAGAGGATCGGGAAACTCTCTAAGAAGCATATCAACATAAGACGAGCAAATGAAGTGTTCGGTCATTTTTTTGATAAGCCCCTTAGAAAGAAAGATGAAGATCTTTGTGACTCTCTTCTATTGGGATATTGTTATCACTTAAGGAGACTTAATAGTGCTCTTGTGAAAGCAGTAAGCATGGAAGATCTTGAAAAGGACGATTTATGAGTGGATTTTGGGAAAAAACCGTAAATAACCAAGCAAATATACAGGCATACGAGGCTATTGCCCCACAGCCTATGGTTTTAGATGAAGAAGCTGTATCTGAAATTCAAGAAGAGCATTTTGATGTATATGAAGAAGAGGAAGATGATATCTCCTCGGTAATGGCTGACGCAAATCTTCGTTTGGAGATGGGCAGACTATACCAAATGATTCTTGAGAACGATATTTTTGCTCAAACTAATGCCGATCCTCGGGCCATTAAAAATGTTCAAAGAGAGATTCGTCGCTTAGTACGAGAAAAATTAGAAATCATGCTAGGTATCCGTCAGGATCAACCTGCACAACAACAACAAACTATTGTTTCATCCCCATTTAATGATATGGAAGTTAGCGCATTAAAAATGCTTGCTTCTAAGATCACTAAGGGTGCCACAGAAGAAGTTCAGTACGATCGAACTCCAACGCCAGTACCGCAACCTAAAAAAGACGGTATTACAGCAATTAGTGGCGCACTTAGGCCGCAGCCAGCTCCTTCGATTAAAGCTCCAGAAAGACGCCCATTAGCTAAGAATCCTACTCATGCTAAGCGACCAGAACCTAAAAAAGGTGAGCCCATTATTAAGTCCGCAATATCTAATCCAGAAGGAGATTCGCAACTAAAAAAACCAATTGATCAAATGACCCCCGAAGAATTAGTGGAGTATGATAAACAAGCATTAGAAAGACGGTCTAAAAATAAAGCTGCCGTACCTTCAAATCTTGTTCCTCACCCTTCACCACAAGAATTAGAGATGAGGTATATGTCGCATGCTCAACAGTTTGGTGCTGTAGCAAACACAATTGCCTTAATTTCTGGTAACAAATAACTAAAACAAGGAGAAATAGAAATGTCAGATAATAAAGATACCCGGACTGCAACTCAAAAAATCGAAGACTTGGAACGAGTAGTTTCAATGTTGTATCAATCAGTAACCGCTCTAGATGGAGCCGTTAAGTCTCTTATGAGCACTCAACGAGATATGGTTTTGGTACGAGATGCACTTCGTTTACTAAACAAGAAAACTGAAGCCATCATTCAAGTAGCAACTCCAGAATCTGGTATTACTGCCGTAGCAGTATCCGATTTAGTGATTAAAATGAACGTGGATGATCTTAAGGCTCAAGTTGCAGACTACCTACAACGTGGCAGTTTGGTTCCAGCAGATGAAGTATCCGCAAAAAGCTACTTGATTTGCGAAGAACAAAATACAGATGGTACAATCGCAAACCCACGCATTCAGTTTCGCTTAGATTCACAAGATCCAGAAACTCAAGCTGCTTTCACTGGCAAAAAGGTTGGCGATACAGTTTCTTTTGGTGAAGGCAAGTATCCAGCTAAAATTATTGAATTGTACACTTTGGTGGATAGTCCTGCTCCTCAAGCAACTCCTCCAGCAACTGAAGCTCCTGCGCAAGCGGCTCCAGCTGCCCCAATCCAAAATGAACTTCCAGCAGAGTCTCCAGTAGGATTTGGATTAAATTTCCATGGCCAACCGGAAGAAAGCTTGTCTAATCAAGCAGCTCCTGAAGCTCCATCAGCACAATAATAGATACAAATGATTAGTTGGGCCACAGCAATTCTGTGGTCCAACCATATCTAAATGTGCCCCATAACATCAATTTAATAATCCAAGGAATTCTATGCTTTTAACTCCAAAACAAAAAGAGATCGTTAAAATATACGCGGATTTATCAAAAAAGAATGGCGAATACCCTACACGGGCAGATCTTCTTAGTTCTGGAATTTCAAGAGATAAGGTTCGTGATTACTTTGGAAACATGGAAAAGCTAAAGATAGCTTCTAGAAAAGAAAAGCCAAAATCTTTTGCTAAAATAGATAAACAAGAATTAGCCGTACTTAAGCCAAAAGTCCCACACTCACTAAATGACTTTACCAAAGAGGCCATTGGTAACATTGTAAAAGAAAATGACTATAAAGAAGGAACGTTCTTCATTACAGCCGTATCCCCAACTTCTTACTTAGACTGGTCAGAGGCAGATTTCAGTCGCGCAGAACAAGGCGAAGATGTATTGGCAGAAAACCTTTTTGAGCCAGGATTTGCGGCAATGCAAAATTTTGTGTCACGTAACAAAGCTGAAATGGTATTGCTTCCAATGCCAGCTCACGTTAAGGCTTTACAAAAACAACCTCAGCATTACGATCCAAAATTGAAACCTTACCGTAATAATTTTGCGACAGAATTTACTTTCAACGCACATTTAAAAGCTATTGAGGCCCATTTAAATCCTCAACAAGCAAACCCTATCACTGGTCTTCGTCGCCTACGTGTACATAAGTACACTGGCAATTACGAAAAAGGACAGGAAATAAAGCGTGCAAAAACCTCTCTGATTATCGGACACTCAAAGCAAATGATGGAAGTAAGTCCTACAGGAAACTCTTCTCATCCACGTATCGTCCACTCAACTGGATGTCTTACTAAACCTTCATATTTACGTAATCGAGTCGGTATGATTGCCAATGAAGATCATATGCTCGGTGGATTAATCGTAGAAGTTCGCGGTGACGTTTTCTGGATGCGCCAAGTACAGTTCGACGTTTATAACGGTTCTTTCGTAGATCTTGGAACTCGCTACCATGCAGATGGATCTACTACAAAAGAACGCGCCGAAGCGTTCAAAATGGGAGATATTCACCCAGGTCACCATGATCAAACCGCAATGAACGGTATGTATGATCTATGGGAATTAATTCAACCTAAACGCATTTATCTTGAAGACTTTTTCGATGGAACTTCTATCTCCCATCACTTAGAAAAGAAAGGTCTTACCCAAGCGATTATTGCCCGTGACTTTAAGTATTTTGCAGACCTTCCATCTGAGATTTCTTATGCAAAAAGTGTCCTCGAATCAGTGTGGGCAAAAGCCCCAAAGGATGCAAGAATTATTGCCACTGCATCTAATCACCCTGAACACGTAATGCGTTACATAGAAGAGGCTCGCTACATTAAAGATTGTGCGCCAAATAAGATTATTGGCCACGAGATGTTCTTAGAAGGCTATCATGGTAAAAATCCACTCCAATTACGTATGGATCCCGAAAAGCGTATGGTATGGAGCGAAGAGAATGCCGATGATTACGTAGAAGGTGTACAAATGAACGTTCACGGTCATCTTGGCACGAATGGCTCACGCGGAAACAAAATAGGGCACGAGCTTGCTCATGGCGATGTCATGGTAGCCCATTCACATACTCCTAGTATTTTCCATGGATGTTTTACCGTAGGCCATATGACCCACGAACGCCATGGTTATAATAACGGACCTAGTACGTGGATTTTATGCTGCGGAGCCGTTTATAAAGGTGGCATGAAACAACTCTATATGATCGTAAAAGGTACCGCATTTAAACCTAAGAACAAAAAATCCGAAAATCCTAAAAATAGCTCTCGTAAACCATCGTAATTTAATTGCAAATATCATCTTAACTTTTCATGATATAATCAATCTAAGGATAGGACGATTTTGTGACTAAGACCGAAGAACTTGACCAATTAACTAAAGCAATTAAGGACGCTGAAACAAGTCAGAAGTCTATTCAGACCAGTATTGATCAAAATGTTAAAGAAATCAATATCTTAAATCAAAAAAAACTAGAACTAGAAGAGAACTTAGAATTCCATAGAAGAGCCGGTATTATTCCAATAGCTCAAGAATACGGTAAGTCTAAGAGAGAATTAGACAAGATAGTAAATCGCCTTGGTCTTATTACGGATGACCACAAGAAGGCTGTTCATGGTCTTAGTAGTGTCCAAGAAATCATAGTTAAATTAAAAAGAGATTATGTAAAGATGCTAAACTCAAGCGAGAATAATGTCGTACACGGTCTGTTTGGAGTTAATCGTGGAAAGAAGTGAAATGGAAAAGAAAGTACGGGAAGAAGAGGATTTTATCCACTCTCCAAAGTTTGGGAATAGCCTAAAACGATTTTTGGCCAAAATGGATAATCCTCCTGAGAATACCACTATTGGTCGCCTACTCTTACTCCCAGAAGAAGAAGTGGAAAGACTTTATCAAGAATCTATTGTAATTCTTAGACAAAAAATCCTAAATAAATAGAACTTGACTTTAATTAGAATTTAGCATATCATTGTCGTATGGCTAATTTCATTTTATGTCTAGACTCAGAAACGGGTGGCCTGGATCCTAAAAAAGCAGATATTCTGACTTTATATATGGCTATGACCGACGAAAATCTTAAAATTGTAGATGAACTTGATTTTAAGCTTAAGCCAAACGATAGACTTCCAATTGTAGAAGCTGAGGCAATGGAAGTAAACAAGATCGATCTTGAGAAACATCTTGCCGATCCTAATACCCTTACGTATTCTCAAGCTAAAATTTCAATCATAAATTTTGCAAAAAAATATCTTAAAAAAACTGGAAGATATAGCAACTTAATTCCATTAGGACAAAACGTATCATTCGATTTGGCCATGATTTGGGAGTACGTCATTCCAAAAGATGAATGGGAGAGCATTTTTAGTTATAATGTAGAAGACACCAAGACGGCGTGCCTATTCCTCAAGCGTTGTGGTTGGTTGCCGCCTGAAACTGGTACACTGAAAAGCCTCGTGGAATTCTTTGGTATTGCTAAACGTGAGGCCCATGAAGCTAAAGGTGACGTTCATATGACCCTAGACGTTTATAAGAAAATGATCGAGCTTATGAAATCCAAAAAAGAAGGCGGACAAACTCAAGATTTGATTAGCTTATTGGAGGCCGAATGAGTCTCCGGCTTGGTCCAGATGGGATTTGCAAGATTTGTATTAAAAGAGCATCCAAAGGATTGCCTGGTGTACCGGTAGAACATGGTCTAGTGGATTGTGATTTCATGAAAGTGAAGGAAGTATGAGAGAGTTCTATGAATTTGCAGGAAACCATCCAATATTAACATCCCTCATAGTATATTATGGATGCTGTTCTGTTGTAGGGGTTGCTCAGGCAATTTTTAAACGATGAAACACATTGCTTATTTACCAATTTATAATTGGGGAAAGAATCCAGATTTGGACCACGGTACTACTTTTGGTACGCATATTTATTTAGATTTAGAAGAACTATATGCCTATGAAGATCCTGTAGGCCATGTGCAGATTGAAATACATACACCTACTGAAAATGAATTCAAATTACTTCATGGCCTTAAATCAGGAGCTGTATGAAGATACTCTTCAATTGTTGTGTTTTGGATTACTATTTTGATGGTTGTAATGTAAAATTTGGTATTGGTTGGTATCGCCACAGCAAAAAACACAAGTGGTGGGGCCTTACAGTAGAGTTTTACTTATTTAAGTGGATAGTAATTGCTACATACGTAAGTAATCGACAAGAATACGACAAGAAAATCAATTATAGAAGACACAAAAAATGACATTGTTGATATCTCCACATACGCATTGCGAATCTAAACTAACTGGATCACCCCTACCTTCAATGATCAAGAAGGCGGTGGATCTTGGCCGAACTCATTTTTCCTATACGGATTTGGGCCATCTATCGAGTTGCTTGAAAGCCTATGGTCAAGCTAAAGCCGCAAAGTTAAAATTTGCTGCAGGTATTGAATTCTATTTCAAGGATTCCTCTTGCCCAATTGTTGTGGGGTCTAAGGCCGATAGGTGTAAGTATTTCAATGCGTCCATTTTTGCGAAGAATCAAGATTCCTATCAAGAAATCGTAAGGGTTGTTTCGTCGAACGATATGCCAAAAATCAAGGTCAGGGAGGAATTTGAATCTCTTTGGTCATGGAAAGATCTTGAGCGTTTAAGTAAAGCCGATACCCTTCTTGTTCTTGGTGGCCCTCAGTGTATGGTTGGAAAGGCACTCCTTGCCGATAGCCCTGAATTGGCAGAGACAGTCTTGTTAAAATTACACGCTCTTTTTGGTGATAGACTTTCGATGTCACTAATTTGTGAGCCATGGACTAAAAAATATGCAACGGTAGTGAAAATCCAATATAAGGATGGTACTACGGACTCCCTTCTCTCAACTGACATCGTTACTACCAATAAGGCCCGTAAGATTGAAGCAGGGGACTTAGTGGAACGAAGCGGTCATTTTCTTATTAAGTCGAAAGTGGTCGGAAGTACTTTTTATGAAGTGGACAAAGAAATTGGAGCAGTGACAGCCCATACCGGATTTCTCCCTTTGCCTGTGGACGTAACCCTAAATATCAATCGTTTTTTCATTGAAATGAACAAGAAGCATGGGATCAAGTTATTGGTTTCAGATTACGCCTTTTATTCAGACAAAGAAGACCATATCGTTCAGACCATGGTTCTGGGTGGCAAAAATAAGCTAAAGTCTAGTCTGCATATGAAATCAGATACTGAATTTGAAGCCTACCTCACAACAAATCTTGGACTTACATCAGATGAATGCGCCTCCATTCTCAATGGAAACAATGAATGGGCCAAAAACTTTGATGAATTTGAACTCAAGTACAAATGGCGTCTTGCTGATAGCGGTGAAAATCCTGCCAAAAAATGCATAGATATTATTAAGAAAAAGGGCCTAATGAGATGGGACAATCCTATTTGGGTTGCGAGACTTAAAGAAGAAATGGAAGTTTTCTCTAAAAATGGCGTTTTTGACATTTCACCATATTTTCTTCCTAAGCATGATGTTCTTAACTACTATGAAGAAAATGGTAGACTAACAGGTCCAGGGCGAGGAAGTGCTGCTGGAAGTCTAGTGTGTTACGTAATGGGTATCACTAAAGTCAATCCATTTGATTTTGATTTGAGTTTCAATCGGTTCTATTCAATGGATCGGATTAAAGCTCTTAAGCTTGCCGATATTGACTCCGATTTGGAATCCAGGGATCTTTTAGTAGGCGAAGATGGTAAAAGTGGCTATCTTTATAATCGTTGGGGCAATAAGGCTGCCCAGATCAGTACGAGAGGAAAAACTAGGCTTAAATCTGCCATTAAAGACACAAACCGATACATTAATGGATCAGTCGAGAAGTCCATTGAAGTCTTCGCTAAATCGCTACCAGACGCAGGTCAGGGCATCACAGACGAGCAATTCATTTTTGGTATGGAAGACGAGGACGGTAACCATATTGATGGTCTAATTGAAACTTCAGAGCCATTACGGAAATATGCGATAGAAAGACCCAAAGAATGGGATATTGTTAAAAAATCACTTGGGATTACTAGATCGTTCTCAAAACATGCATGTGGATTTATCATAGCAGACAAACCAATTTCAGAAATTGTTCCGACCAAAGACGATAATGTCATTCAATACGAAGCTACAGAGGCAGAGAAGGCCGGACTCATCAAATATGACTTCCTAGTCATCAGCCAACTTAAAGATATCCGTGTTTGCCTAGATTTGATTAATAAGAAGAATAAAGAAAAACACAAGACGGGCCACTTTTCTCATAATGGGGAATCAACATATATTTGGAATTTACCAAGTGATTCAAAGGCTTACGAAAGTGTATGGGATGGGAACACAGAATCATGTTTTCAAATTAACACAAGTTCGATGATTCCCTTCGTTAAAGGTATCAAACCTACGAGTATCGAGGACCTTTCGATCATCCTTTCATTGGTTCGTCCGGGCCCACTCGATTATGTAAATGAAGATACCGGGCGTAATATGGCCGAAGAGTATATTCATAGACGTGATGGTGGTGAATACAAGGATGTCGCTATTCTTAAGGAATTGATCCCAGAAACTCACTCCGTATTGGTTTATCAGGAACAGGTCACCAAAATCGCAAAGCAGTTGGCCGGATTCTCTGGATCTGCTGCCGAAAACTTGCGGGAAGCAATCGGTAAAAAGAAACGCGCTACTATCTTAAAGATCAAGCCAGACTTCATTAATGGGTGCTTACAGTCCAATAAGATCACTGAGGATGAAGCTCAGATGCTATGGGATCGTATTGTGACCTTTGGACGGTACGCTTTCAATAAATCTCATGGTGTGTCGTATGCGTTTATCACATACGCTTGCATGTTCCTGAAGCACCATTACAGCTTAGAATTTTGGGCTGCGGTTCTTACTAATGCTGAGAACAAAGAGATTGCCGGTAAGCTCTGGCCCCACGTCAAACACTTGGTTGCTGCTCCAGACATTAATCTCTCAACAGATGAGATGGAAATCGATTACGCCAACGGAAAAATTAGAGCAAAACTTGGTGTTATCAAAGGGATGGCCTCTGCCACTATCGATCCAATCGTAGAAGGTAGGCCCTATAAGGATATTGAAGATTTTGTTAATAAGGAAGTGGCAGGAGATTCCGTAACGAGAAAACTCATCCATGTAGGAGTGCTCGATTCATTATTTCCCCCAAAACTTGGACTGTTGCAAAAAATGCAAGTGTTTGAGGATCTTCTTGAGACCAACAAGTTTAATAAAAAAATTGCTAAGGCTAAGGCTGAAGGCAAGAAAAGCCGGATTGAAGTTCCTAAGAAAGGTGAAATCAAGCCAGAATATTTGGAAATTGAAAAGTATCCTTTAAAGAATGCAGCTATTCAGAAGTCCATCTTGCCGAGCCTTTTGGTTGGCTTAAGAAACCTTGGCATGAGCCACTCTTCTCTTATGGATCGTCAAGCTACTTTTAAGAGAGCAGTAATGACCAAAAAAGGAAGAGGGAAGCGCCATGCAGATCCTTATGTTCCGTTAAAATTTGAAGACGGGGATCACGTAATCCTATTAGGCGGAGAAGAATTCGAACAGATTGACAAAAAGACACCAGAACAATCAACCAAAGATATGGAATTCGCGGTCTTTGGGTATGTAGTCGGTACGAGCGTATTTGATTATAGCCAGAACACTAAGCAAGCCTTAAAAGTAATTATTGATGTGGATGGGTATGTTAAAGAACATGTTATGTGGCCGAATTACTTTTCTAAGAAATTAGAGTACCCAAAAGATCTTAAAAAGG
>Ga0302185_10002537_pt1 | contig 11916 bp, 10 predicted proteins | sample II_Bog_E1_1_FD_200231 | JGI IMG/M metagenome (GOLD analysis project Ga0302185, IMG submission 200231) | Peat permafrost microbial communities from Stordalen Mire near Abisko, Sweden - II_Bog_E1_2 | ecosystem: Environmental > Terrestrial > Soil > Wetlands > Peat | place: Sweden: Abisko... | reverse complement strand
ATTATTTGCAAAAAAATCAAGATATCCGGCGTTTGCGGTAACATAAAGATGATCTGATAACGGCAGGTCATACTGTATTGATGCGCCTAACCCCCCCTTATACTGATCCTTAAATCCACCTGATGTCGCAGCTCCATCAATGCCAATGCTTAAACGTGAAGTATCGGGAACAGCGCTATATTGTGCTTTTGCACCCAAGGTAAAGCATATAAATGCCAATAAAACAAGTCCCTTTTTAAAAGTGATTTCCATTTTCTATGTTTAGATTAATGCTGTTTAAACGTACAATACAATTACAACGTATACCAGCCTTTAAATATTTATACCGGCAATTATACAGTTTTTATGCAAAGCTAATATCAGTTTTCACATATCATGCTTTGTAATAATAAAATTGCGAATTATTTATTTGCTGAAATGTTAATTTTATTTAATAATTCCATATAAAACAAAACGGCCGCTGATTGAATCAGCGGCCGTTTTGTTAATTAAGTAAGCTTGCTTAGAAACCGTAAGCTACACGCAGACCAAAGAAATTAACTTTGCTGTCATCAACACCACTATCGAATTTAGTGCTTGCTTCATAACGTACACCTGCATCAATATAGCTTTTGCCACCTAACTGAAACTGGTAACCAACTTGTGGTGCATAAATAAATGCTGCTGAGTTGTTATCACCTAATTTTGATTTGTTTAACAGGAATGATGCACCGGCTTCACCTTGTACATAAAAGTTACTTACAACAAAGTATTTTAAACCTGCTTTAACCGGCAATAATTGGATGTTTGTAGCATTAACGCCTGAACCGTCAAGATCCTTTTTACCAAAAACATTGTCATAACCTGCATTAACAGTAACAAATAATTTATTTGCAACAGGAATATCTGCCTGTAACGAACCACCAAGATTCCAGTTGTATGCATCCGATAATTTTCCGGTTGGGATACCCGCGTCAACACCAATGCTGAAACGTACGCCAGAAGCGGTAGTAGTACTTGTAGATGTAGTTGTTGGGGTAGTAGTTTGTGCTTTTGCACTGAATGTGAATGCAGCAAATGCTACTGCTAACGCTGAAATTTTAATTGAATTTTTCATGATATTTATATTATTAAATTGTTGTGTGTTTGTTAACACAGTGCAAATTAACGGTACAAATCATATAAGTTTTTTCATTCAAATGTCAGGATTATTCAATCGATTGATTAACAATAAGATAAATTATAGCTAAATCGATTTTTTAAGGCTTAGTTGACAGTTTTATGACTATTTACCTACAAAAACCGGCTTTCTTTTTTCCATAAATGCGCTTACGCCTTCCTTAATATCTTCAGTTCCAAAGCATTTACCAAACTCTTCCTTTTCTATAGCGAAACCATCCACACCCGATTTCCCTGTTGCATTAATAGCCTTAATGGCCGATGCCAAAGCCAGGGGCGCACGCTGCAACATCTTATTTAACAGCTCTTCGGCCTTAGCAAGCAACTCCTCCTTACTTGCTACATAATTTACCAAACCAAACTGCATCGCATCCGCAGCGGTAATCATATCGGCTGTCATAATCATTTCAAAAGCTTTGCCTTTGCCAACCAATGCGGTTAAACGTTGTGTGCCGCCATAACCGGGTATCAATCCTAATGTAACCTCGGGCAAACCCATTTTAGCGTTATCGGAGGCTATTCTTATATGGCAAGCCATCGCCAGCTCCAATCCTCCGCCCAAAGCAAAACCATTTACCGCGGCAATTACCGGTTTAGGCCCGTTCTCTATCAAATCAAAAACATTGGTTTGGCCTTCGCTGGCCAACGCCCTGCCTGCCGCTGCATCAAAAGATGCAAACTCCGAAATATCAGCCCCGGCAACAAAAGCTTTTTGTCCGGCACCTGTTATAATAAGGCCGCCAATTTGGTTATTACTAAATCCATCGGTTAAAGCGATATGCAATTCGGCCAATGTTGCCTTATTCAAAGCATTCAACTTGCTTTCACGATTAATGGTGATGTATTGGATCCGTCCTTTACATTCAACTAAAATATTTTCAAAAGCCATAAAATCAAATTAAAAATTCCGGTGCTGGTGTACCCATTTGGTTATATAGTCCACAATATCATGCGTTGTAGTGCCTGGAGGAAAAAGTTCGCCCACCCCTAATTTTTGTAGGGCAGTCATATCTTCAGATGGTATAATTCCGCCACCGGTAACCAGCACATCATCCATGCCTTTTTCTTTTATCAGGTTGATGATCTTAGGAAAAACAGTCATATGTGCTCCCGAAAGTATAGAAATGCCTATCGCATCCACATCCTCCTGCAAAGCGGTATTCACCACCATCTCTGGTGTTTGGCGCAGGCCGGTGTAAATCACTTCCATACCAGCATCGCGCAGCGAAGTAGCAATAATACGTGCGCCGCGATCGTGCCCGTCAAGGCCAACCTTAGCAACTAATACACGAATGGGCCGGTTAAAGGTATTACTCATTGTAAAACCGAGGTTTATAATTTGTGTGATAAAAGTAGTAAGAATTTATGAGGATAAAATTACAGCTATAATCTTTCGTTGATTTTACCACAGAGGGCACAAAGATTTTCACAGAGGTTCACTGAGCCTGCCTAAGATGTATAACTTAATTAAATGCTCTTTAAATTTAATCCTTTGTGTTTTCCCAGTGAATCTCTGTGGTTAAACATCCGTAATGCAACAACATTTTTTCTTATTTTTGCTCCCCTATGAGCGAAGAGAGATCATTAAATTTTTTAGAAGAGATTGTTGAAGAAGATATTGCATCAGGCAAAAACGGCGGCAGGGTACTAACCCGTTTCCCGCCTGAGCCTAATGGCTACTTGCATATAGGCCATGCCAAATCAATTTGTTTAAACTTTGGCCTGGCGAAAAAATACAATGGCGCAACCAATCTTCGTTTTGATGATACCAACCCAACTAAAGAAGAAACTGAATACGTAGACAGTATAAAAGCCGACGTAAAATGGCTTGGTTTTGAGTGGGCGAATGAATTGTACGCTTCTGATTACTTTCATATCATATATAATTTCGCGGTAACGCTTATAAAATCAGGCCTGGCTTATGTTGATGACAGCAGCCCGGAAGAGATCGCGTCGCAAAAAGGTACGCCAACCGAAGCTGGCACGCCTAACCAGTACCGCAGCCGTAGTGTTGAAGAAAACCTGCTTTTGTTTGAAGAAATGAAAGCCGGAAAATATCCGGATGGTGCAAAAGTATTACGTGCAAAAATTGACCTGGCCTCGCCCAATATGCATATGCGCGACCCGCTGATGTACCGTATAAAACATGCCCATCACCATCGTACTGGCGATGAATGGTGTATATACCCAATGTATGATTTTGCCCATGGCGAATCAGATGCTATTGAGGAGATCACGCATTCAATCTGTACGTTGGAGTTTATACCACACAGGCCTTTATATGATTGGTTTATTGAACAACTGAATTTATTCCCATCAAAACAATACGAGTTTGCCCGCCTGAACATGACCTATACCGTAATGAGCAAGCGCAAGTTGTTGCAACTGGTAACTGAAGGACATGTGGAAGATTGGGATGATCCGCGCATGCCCACCATTAGTGGTTTACGCCGCAGGGGATATACACCGGCTTCTATCCGTGAGTTTTGCGAGCGTATTGGCGTAGCCAAACGCGAGAACATGATAGACGTAAGTTTATTGGAATTCTGCATCCGCGAAGATTTGAACAAATCAGCATGGCGCCGTATGGCTGTACTCGACCCGATAAAACTGGTTTTAACCAATTATCCCGAAGGCCAAACCGAAACCATGCATGGCGAAAATAATCCAGAAGCTGAAGACGGTGACGGCAGCAGAGAATTCCCGTTCAGCAATGAACTATGGATAGAACGCGAAGATTTTATGGAAGAACCACCTAAAAAATTCTTCCGATTAGGTGTTGGGTTGATGGTGCGCCTGAAAAACGCCTACATTGTTAAATGCGAAAGCTTTGTTAAGGACGCCGATGGCAATGTGACCGAAGTACATTGCGTTTATCTGCCCGAATCAAAATCAGGTAATGATACCAGTGGCATCAACGTAAAGGGCACTATCCACTGGGTGAGTGTTCCGCACGCTAAAACTGCCGAAGTTCGTTTATATGATCGTTTATTCCAGGTAGAAGATCCATCAAATGAGGATGGCGATTTTAAAGACTACTTGAACCCAAATAGCTTACAAATCATAAAAACCGCCTACATTGAACCAGAACTTGCCAAAGCCGAAGTTGGTGTAGGTTATCAGTTTATGCGCAAAGGTTATTTCACTTTAGACAAACACTCTACCCATAATAAATTGGTGTTTAACCGCACGGTTACACTAAAAGACGGTTGGGTCAAAAAATAACATTATAAGTTGTAAATATTTATAAAAAAGACTTTAGCTCAATATGCGGCTAAAGTCTTTTTGCAATATTGGCATAACTAAGCCTTATGAAAGTTACAGGATTTACCTTTATCAGAAATGCTGTTATCAACGATTATCAGATTGTTGAAGCAATAACCTCCATTTTACCACTGTGTGATGAATTTGTGGTAGCTGTTGGAAAATCAGATGATGACACGCGATTATTGATTGAAAATATTAACTCACCCAAAATAAAAATTATTGATACTGTTTGGGATACATCAATAACAGAAAGTGGCAAGGTATTCGCTATTGAAACCAATAAGGCGTTAGCTGCCATTTCGCCGGATACCGATTGGGCTTTTTACATACAAGGCGACGAGGTTGTACACGAAAAGTATTTGCCGCTTATCCGCAAAGAAATGGAGGATAATTTAAGTGATGCCCAAATTGAAGGGCTTTTGTTTAAATACGTCCATTTTTATGCCTCGTATGATTATTATGGCGATACCCGCAGATGGTACCGCCGCGAAATCCGTATCATCAAAAACATTCCGGGCATGTCTTCTTTTCGTGATGCCCAGGGCTTTAAGCTCAACGGAGAAAAAATAAAGGTTAAACTGATTGATGCTTACGTATACCATTATGGTTGGGCCAGGCCACCACAAGGGTTAACCAATAAGGCCCGTAATTTCAACAAGTTCTATAATGATGAGCAATGGAACCAGCAACACATGACTGAGACCTTTGAATTTGCTTATGATAATGCCGACCGTATCAAAAAATTCCAGGGCACTCATCCAAAGGTTATGCATGAGCGTATTGCTGCAACCAACTGGGAAATAGACTTTAAAGAAAAACCATTACAAGGCGATTATACATTGCGCCGCCGTTTTTTACAAGGTGTTTTTGATGTTACCGGCTGGAGCATTGGAGAATACCGCAACTATAAGATAGTTAGAGGAAGATCATTACGGGAGCATTCAGTTGTATTCTTTATGAAAAAGAGAATAAAATGGGCTCGGTCAATATCAACATAACACAATATAGCCGGATATTAGCATAATTTAAACCGTTTTGCGATTCTGACTAAAGCCAATTACTGGCTTCGGTTTGTGACTGAAGCCGGTGGAGGAATGCCCGGCAGTATTAATCCGTTCTTCACCCGTTAACTTTTATTATTTTAATGCCCTTGGGCGCATCAACATTTATGCTGATTTTACCATTATGCAGCTTTTTAACTTTAATAGTAACAATTCCTAATGGAGTAGGGTAAGTGCCTTCGGCATAAGTAAGATCACCCAAATGAGGTTCAATTTTTAATACCCTGCAACCCGGGGCTATAACATTAACACCCAGTACATATTGCGTTAACCAAGGCGTAGGGCCCGATGCCCAGCCATGGCATAAACTATGCCTGAAGCCTTTATAACAAAAAGCGCCATAATCACCGTGTATATCTTTTTTACCCGGAGGAACCAGCTCATCTATCCTTGAAGCATTTGGCAGCCAGTCAATATTAAAATCTTCCCAAAATGTAGTTGCGCCAAACGAAATCATTGGCCCCCAGTAATCTCGAATGGCGTCAATGGCGCCTTTATAGTCGCCTGCTTTGGCTTTGGCTTTAAGCATATAATATCCGAAAAAAGTAGAGTAATTATGTACGCCACCTGCAGATAAAACAATATTTGCCTTATCTGCAGGCATTAATCCTGATAACGAAAGCAATGCGGCCGCTTGTTTAGAGTCATTAGGATCCGGTACATTCTTTTCCAATCGCTCAATTGCTGTTTTGCATTTAAGCGCCGTAGCAGGGTCGTTTAAATCACCGCATAATTCTGCCCCGGCCTGTAAAGTCATTACCAACATCGCTTGCAAACCCGCATGTATAGCTTTGGGGTTAGTACTTGATGGCCAATCTAAAAATCTCGCGCCATCATTCAAGTTTTCGCTGTTATTAATATCTATTTTGGAAATAAGGTGGTTCAATAACGGTATAATATATGCCTTTTGTTGGTCGAGATATTTAATATCACCCGTATGCATATACCAATCATGCTGAATCAATATCCACCACATGGAATAGGATACCATCCCATTCATATACTGAGGCAATGGCGTTATACTTTTCGCCAGGTCGAGGCTTTTCGGCACAACATCATTATACCCAAATACAGCAGCAATGGTTGATGTTTCCGGATGCATATCACCAACCCAAACCAAGCGGTCGCGCTTTATGCCATCCCATAAATAATCCTGCATATTTAACTGCACGGTGTAAGCGCCGGTAAGCCATATTTTATTCAATAGCGCGTCGCTGCATTTAAAAGATCCCAGGTAAGGGATATCCCTAAACACAAATATTGCCCGGGCTTCTTTTAGTTTAAGTTCAGCGTTGTTGTCAACCAAATCTATCCGCACAAACCTGAAACCTGTGTTACCAACTTCAAGCTTCCCAAGCCAAGGTAACGAGATAACAAAATCGCGCATAGCATGGTCATTGGTAGCGTTATGTATAGTATCAATATTACTCATAGCCTCGCTTGCAGATTCGCCAAAACGGATACGCACCTTAACCGGCTTTCCTCCTGCCGACTGGTCTGTGATCAATTGCAAGCCGCCTTGAAGTTCTCGTCCAAAATCGAGTAATATTCCGGCCTTGCCATTTGCATCATTATGCATAACGCATAGGTTTCTCCCTGAAAGATTAGCCTGCCCGTTTCCCGGCTTTAATAGTTTCTCTGCATTTGTGATATGGGTTGATGCACCGGGCGTTTCCCACAATATTTTCACCGGCGAAAGATAGCGGCGAACAGTTTCTTCTATTTGAACATCCTTTACATGCGTCCCGGCAAAAACTGGAGGCAATTGCGCGTAGCTGTTTTTTAGTAGGAATAAAAAAACGAGCAGTAGGCCGGTTGATGATTTATTCATGTTGAATGAAAATTTGTGTGCGGTACACTTAGTTTGCGCACAAGTTAACAATCGTTTATAGAAATAAAAATGATTTAGCAAGATTGCCCGGAGTTCCCGCCACTGGCTTCAGTTTATAACTGAAGCTTAACAGATCAGGAAAGTTTATAACTTTCTATTAATAGCGTCGGTCATCTATCCTCAAAAAAACTTGCTCGAGTTGGGGCTGTCAGTCACAGACTGACTTTTATCAGTGAGCTTCAGATATTGTCTCGTCCTGAAAAAAGTTTACAGTTTTTAGATTAATCCTGTAATAGGTTTACAGGTTGATTTATGTCCTGCAATAGGTTTACAATTTTACGATTTTTATCATAATAGTTTTTCCATAGTTTCTCTGTTTTTAGATTGTTTTCATGAACTATTTTAGGTGTTAACATTCCAATACTTAAGTGAGGCCTTTGATCATTATATAACCCTACAGCTATTTCTAATTGCGCTTTGGCCTCTTTAATGTTACCAGTCTGATAGTGTTTCAGGTATTCATTTTTAAGAATACCATTGACTCTTTCAGCTATTGCATTTTCCAAGGGGTCGCCATTCTCGGTCATACTTATTTGAATGTTTTTATCCTGCAATAGCTTTACATAATCAGCGGCGCAATATTGCACACCTCGGTCTGAGTGATGTATCAATGGTTTGAGGTTCTTTCCGGCTACGCCTTTTAAAGCCATTTTTAATGCTTTGACGCTTTCTATACCTTCCAATGTTTCAGCCACGTGATAGCCCACTATTTTATGTGAATATGCATCTGTTATAAAGCTGATATAAGCATGCCTTAATCCAATTTTCCAATAAGTAATATCGCTTACCCATAACTCATTTACATTATTAATCACTTTTTCTCGGATAAGATTTGGCCATTTTTTCAACCAGTGATTAGAAAACGTTGTAACTGCGTACCGGCGCCTTCTTTTAACAAGAAGTCCATTTGCAGCTAAGAGATCAAATAATGCATCTCTACCCATCTTAATCTGATGCTCCAGAAGAAAAGGTTGTAACAGTTGATGTAGCTTTCTTCCACCCATCTTTCGATGATACTGGCGAATACTCAATATCTGTGTTAGAATCAAACCTTCTTCTATGCCGATAGCTTCCTGTTGCCAAAGGTGTTGGTAATATGCTTGACGCGTAATACCAAGTAACCGACAGAGGCGCACAAGGCTTATCCTTGTGTAACTGTCTTTCATTTCATGGATTACCTGGTGACTTACTTTTTTTGGATCGGTATTTTAAACTCTTTTTCAGCAATATCAATCATTCTTTTATAGGCATCTGAACGGAGTTGCTCATCTTCCAGTAATCGTTCCAATTCCTTTACCCGCTTTTCAAGCGATTGATCTGTTGAAAGTTCTGTCTTTTTACCTAGTTTCGGAGTAGCCAAGGTGAGTTGGTTTTTAATATCCAAATATGGCACTTTTTGATAAATATCGACATACCCTAACTGTTTTAACCACGTTTGAATAGCGCTTCGATACTTAATATTGTACTTGGCCAACAAACTGGTTTTTGGTACGCCGGTACGCAAATATTCATCACATACTTTTCGCTTAAACGCCTCATTAAAAATCTGCACAGGCAAGCGCTCTTTCTTTGTTCTTTGTCCTTTCATTTTCGTTTACTTTGTGTAAACCTATTTTAGGACAAGACATATAAACTGAAGCCAGTTGGGGACTATGCCCCGAGACTGCGTCTCGACACACAATTATCCCGCCCAGCCTTCTCTATCCAAACTTCTAAAATGTATCGCCTCGGCCAAATGCTCCATCTTAATATCCTCACTTCCAGCAAGATCGGCTATGGTGCGGGATACTTTCAAAATGCGGTCATAAGCACGGGCGGATAATCCTAGCTTTTCCATTGCTTTTTTAAGAAGATTTTGTCCGGATTCAGTTATTTTACAAATATCCCGTACCATTTGTGGAGTCATCTGGGCGTTGGCATGCAAGTCAGGTTTGTCGCCGAAACGTTTTATTTGTATGTTGCGGGCAGTAATTACACGCTCACGTATCAACTCACTTTTTTCGGCAAGGCGATCGCTTGCCAGCTCATTAAAATTGACCGGGGTAACTTCCACATGCAGATCGATCCTATCCAACAGCGGACCAGAGATCTTGCTCATATATTTCTGCACCGCTCCGGGCGGGCAGGTACATTCCTTCTCCGGATGATTATAATAACCGCAGGGGCAGGGGTTCATACTGGTAACCAGCATAAAACTACAGGGGTAATCCACCGAAAACTTAGCGCGCGCGATATTTACTTTGCGCTCCTCTAAAGGCTGGCGCATTACTTCTAATACGCTGCGTTTAAACTCAGGCAATTCATCCAAAAATAAAACACCGTTATGCGCTAAAGATATTTCACCGGGTTGAGGATTGGTTCCGCCGCCTACTAAAGCTACGTCCGAAATCGTGTGATGTGGAGATCTAAACGGCCTTATCGTTACCAATGCATCCGCCGCCGCCAACTTACCCGCTACCGAATGGATCTTTGTTGTCTCTAACGATTCATGCAAACTCAGTGGCGGCAATATAGATGGCAATCTGCGCGCCAGCATGGTTTTACCCGCCCCCGGCGGACCGATCAATATCACGTTATGCCCGCCTGCGGCGGCAATCTCCAAAGCTCGTTTAATATTTTCCTGTCCTTTTACTTCGCTAAAGTCGCTATCGTAGTTGCACAGGCTGTTATAGAACTCTTCCCGGGTATTCACAATCTCCCGCTCCAGCTTGGCATCTCCATTAAAAAATTCTGCTACCTGTTTTATGGTTTCAACTCCATAAACTTCCAGGTCGTTTACAATGGCTGCTTCCCGTGCGTTTTGCTTGGGCAGGATAAACCCTTTAAAACCGTCTTTCCTGGCCTGTATTGCAATTGGTAAAGCACCTTTAATGGGTTGCAGGCTGCCATCAAGCGAAAGCTCGCCCATAATCAGGTATTTGTCTAGCTCTTCCATTTCTATTTGTCCTGATGCCGCTAAAATCGCTGTAGCGATAGTTAAATCGTAGGATGATCCTTCTTTGCGGATATCGGCAGGGGCCATATTTACCACCACCTGTTGGCGTGGCATTTTATAGCTTGAACTTTTTAATGCTGATTCTATCCTGAAATAACTTTCTTTAATAGCGGTATCCGCCAGCCCGACTATGAAGAATTTAGTGCCGGGCAAAATATTAACCTCAATTGTAATTGTTATAGCCTCAATGCCATATACCGCGCTTCCAAAAGTTTTAACTAACACTATGATAAAGTTTATTCAAAGCGAAAGATATAGAAATTATTTTGAGTGCAAAACGGGATATTGCAATTAATCAATTATTGCACTTTTACAGTATCTGCAAACATAGATACTACTTCTGCTGATGTTCGTGTTGCAGAGATAGATAGTGTAGTTGTGCCGCTTTTTAAGGTGGTGAACACCCAAACATCTGTTCCATAATTGCCAATAAGATCAGGATTGGCCGGAGGAATATGCGTATGTGAATTTAGCTGCAAAACGCTCGAATCATATTGCCAGGTATTAAAGTTAAAACCACCATCGCCAGGATTGGCTAATGTGATGCTTATTTTTTGTCCCTGTGCAACCGCTAGCGCTTTGCCGCTATCGGCAGAAGTAAGTTGTATTGTTGGTTTTGAATTGTTATCCTTTTTGCAGGATATGACGCCAATCATCAGTATTGATATTAAAAATATAGCATACTTTAACCTGTTCATAATCTATTGGTTAGGTATTGGAATACTAATCTACAATTAAATTATGATATAACCCAAAAGCTCAGCACATTAAATGCCCTGCCTGATTATAAACATTATTGCGCGCTGCTGATCTCAAAACCCGCCAACAGGTTAACATTGGGATCTGCAATTATATTTATCGGTTTTGCAACAGACTGGAAATCAAGGGCGGTTGTTTTATTCTTAACATCAATTGTATAAATAGTTCCGTCTATGCTAATTTGCAATGGGAAAACAAATAAATTTTTTTGCTTTTGGGTGATAGTGATGTTAACCGATTTTTTATCCGCATCATAACTCCAAACAATTCCCAATTCCGGGTGCCCAGCATTATAAATCCATTGATTAAAGAAAGTATGCAAATCCTGTCCGCTGGTTTGTTCCATTACCTGTTCAAAGTCGGCTGTGTTCGCGTTCAGGTTTTTGTATTTAGCGTAGTAAGCGCGCAGGCCTTTCCAAAACAAGCTATCGCCTATTTTACGGCGCAACATGTGTAATGTCCAGCTGCCTTTTTCGTAGCTGTTGGCATTTAGTAACTGTACATAATTGCCTTTTACTGCGGTATCAACAACAGGGGCATAATGGCGGCGCTCAAATTTTATAACCTTATTGCGGTCATATGCTTCGCGCTTTTTTAGTGTATCAATACCATATTTATTTTCCAGGTAGCAATTGGTCATGTAAGTCGCAAAGCCTTCGCTTAGCCATAAGTTTTTCCAGTTTTTTTCGGTTACCGCGTCCCCAAACCATTGGTGGCCAATTTCGTGGGCCTGCAGTTCTTCATCGGCTCTGCCTGCATCCGGTGAATCTTCATAATAGAAAATA
>Ga0302185_10002525_pt1 | contig 11940 bp, 6 predicted proteins | sample II_Bog_E1_1_FD_200231 | JGI IMG/M metagenome (GOLD analysis project Ga0302185, IMG submission 200231) | Peat permafrost microbial communities from Stordalen Mire near Abisko, Sweden - II_Bog_E1_2 | ecosystem: Environmental > Terrestrial > Soil > Wetlands > Peat | place: Sweden: Abisko, Stordalen... | reverse complement strand
ACAGTCCTACTGTATTTTAATGAGCAGCCATAAATTAAGTCATGACGGAAAAGTCAGGCTGGATACCATGGTGAAAACAAATAACGGTTTCGAAATTGCCGAAATTGATTTGCAATTACGAGGACCCGGCAATATTGAAGGTACCCAGCAAAGCGGTGTGCTTGATTTAAAAGTTGCCAATATTGTAACAGATCAGCAATTACTTATTACCGTGCGGGAATGTGTGCAGCAAATTTTTGAAAACGACCCGCAATTATCTTCGCCCGAAAATCTGTTGCTCCATGAATCATTGCAATCAAAGGGTGAGGGTTTAAGCTGGGATAAAATATCTTAGACGAAAGATTTGTGGTTAGCGGTTAGTTTTTTCTGCTTTTGCCTTTCTCCTTTCGCCTTTTTGCTTTCACCTTTTTTATCATTATTATTACATTTGTTAAAATCCCTTTCCAAAATGAAATTAAAACTTACGCTGCTTGCTTTTTTTCTTTTTAATGCAATACTGCTACATGCCCAGGATTCTCTCTATATCAGAAAGATTTATGATGAGGCATTAGTAAATGGTCAATGTTATAGCAACCTGCATTACTTATGCAAAAACATAGGCGAGCGGTTAAGCGGATCGGCAAATGCGCAGAAAGCAGTTGACTGGAGCAAAAAGCTAATGGAAAGCTATGGTTTTGACAAAGTGTTTTTACAGGAAGTAATGGTACCCCATTGGGTTAGGGGGCAAAAAGAAGTTGCTTTAATTTTAGATGGGAATAAAAAGATACCTGTCCCGATTTGCGCTCTGGGTATGTCAATAGCTACGCCAAAAGAAGGTATCACAGCAAATATAATAGAGGTACACAGTTTAAGGGAACTGGACACGTTAGGAGCGGCTGCTATAAAAGGGAAAATAGTCTTTTTTAACCGCCCCTTTGATCCCCGTTTTATTGAAACCGGAGCGGCTTACGGAACAGCAGGTGACCAGCGCTTTTTAGGGCCGGCGGCAGCGGCAAAGTATGGCGCTGCGGGCGCAATAGTACGTTCCTTAACTGAAATAATTGATGACTATCCGCATACAGGTGCAACGCTATCCAGCGGAAAAAATATTATACCGGCAGCTGCCATATCAACAAAAGCAGCCGATGAACTCAGCGCCTTGTTAAAGTCGCATAAAAAAGCAATTAAATTTTACTTTAAGCAGAGCTGTCAGTTACTGCCCGATGAAAAGTCATTTAATGTTTTGGCTGAGCTAACAGGGACAGAGCAACCCAACAAATTTATAACTGTTGGCGGTCACCTAGATTCATGGGACCTTGCCGAAGGTGCGAATGATGATGGTACAGGTGTTGTGCAATCCCTGGAGGTTTTGCGCATTTTAAAGGTTTTAGGTTACCACCCCAAAAACTCCATCAGGGCCGTATTTTTTATGAATGAAGAAAATGGTGATAAGGGAGGAGAAAAATACGCGGAGCTGGCGGCAAAAAACAAAGAGGACCATATAGCCGCTATTGAAACCGACGAAGGGGGTTTTACGCCGCGCGGCTTCGGCTTTACCGGACTAAAGAAGGGTGTGTTGCAGAATATTAATCTTAACTGGAAGCCCTTATTAGAACCCTATGAGGCTGATCGTCTAATCGCAGGCGGCGGCGGGTCAGACATAGGGCCATTGGTAACAGCTTCCCCATCCGTGGTAATTATTGGCTACCTGCCTGACTCTCAACGATACTTTGATTTACATCACAGCGCCAAAGACGTATTTGAAAACGTGGACAAACGTGAACTTGAACTTGGGTCGGCAGCAATGGCGGCGTTGATTTACCTTATTGATCAGCATGGTTTTCAATAAAAGTGTACAGCTCGTGAATTTATAGCCGCAAAATTACAATCAGTCAATATTATTTTGTCTTTATATCACCTTAGGGATTTTAAATTTGCAGCACCATTAAAAGAACATAGTGTCGGAAGAAGGAGATAGTCAGCTTAAAACAGATTCTTTTGCAGCCCTGCGATATAAAGATTTTCGCTCCTATCTGGGCATGCGGTTTTTCTTCACGTTCGCCTATCAAATGCAGGCCGTTATTATCGGTTTTTATATTTACCAGGTTACAAAAAGTGCTTTTGCCTTAGGCTTGGTTGGTTTGTGCGAAGCAATTCCAGCAATCGGAATTGCGTTATACGGTGGCTATGTAGCTGATAAATCGGAAAAAAGGAAGATGTTGCTAACAATATCAGGACTCGTTGTTTTTGCTTCGTTGGTTATGTTTTTTGTTACTATGAAAAGTGTGAGCGGCGGCCTTCCAAAAGGCTGTATAGTCACCGTGATTTATGTAATGATTTTCCTTAACGGTTTGGCCCGGGCTTTTTACGGCCCCACAACATTTTCCATTTATGCCCATAGCATTCCAAAAAAACTTTATCCAAACGGAAGCACCTGGAGCAGCTCCAGCTGGCAGGTCGCGTCCATTCTTGGGCCCGCGGCCGGTGGTTTAATCTATGGTTTTTACGGCGTTACAGCTGCTTTCAGCGTCATTCTTTTTTTTCTTAGTGTATCGATAGTACTGATAGCTTTCCTGCGAAAGTATCCACCTGTATTTATTCCCAAACACAATGTATGGCAGAGCCTTTCGGAAGGGGTAGATTTTGTTTTCAAAAGCAAAATGCTGATTTGGGCAATGAGCCTCGATCTTTTTTCAGTTTTTTTTGGTGGCGCGGTAGCGCTGTTGCCTGTATTTGCCGATGATATTTTAAAGGTGGGTTCGCAGGGTTTAGGAATTATGCGTGCCACTTCATCATTGGGGGCCGTGCTTACCATGCTGGTTATGACAAGGTTCTCGCCAATGGGCAAACCCTGGCGTAACCTGCTCATCGCCGTAACTGGTTTTGGTTTATCTATTATTTGTTTCGGCCTTTCAACAAGTTATTACTTTTCTTTATTCTTTCTATTTACCGAAGGCGCTTTTGATAGCGTAAGTGTGATAATACGTGGAACCATCATGCAGCTTTTAACGCCCGACCATATGCGGGGCAGGGTATCGGCAGTAAATTCAATGTTTATTGGCTCCTCAAATGAAATTGGCGCCTTTGAGTCTGGTACAGCTGCTAAACTATTAGGTACTGTGCCTTCTGTAATATTTGGCGGCAGTATGACTTTACTTATTGTGACCATCACCTTTTTTAAAACTAAAAAACTTACCCCATTATCTTTAAGCCAAATACAGAACCCGGAAATTGCTAATGCCGAGGTGTTGTAATGTTGGAAAGCTGTAAGTTTGTTTTGTTGCTCATATAACCTTCCAACTTTTCAACAACTTTATAACATTTCAACGGATTTACAACGTTTCAACGGCCTTGGGGTTGATTTTTCTTTAGTTTTTGAACTTTTGTAAAAAAAATCCGTAAAAATACCGGGGCTATTAAAAGGAAATTTAATTTAAACCGCATTTAAAATATTGCTGATACTGCCGCGTATTTTATAAAGTCCCGGAAAGAAATCATTTATAATGACACATACAAAGCTAAAGTTACACCTGCTATACTTTACAACATTGCTTTGCGCTTTGTTTGTGTCAATTTTTAACACGTCCGGGCAATATAAAACTGTAAAATTTTCATCGCTAAACGTAAACGACGGCCTCTCACAAAACGATGTTAAGTGCATACTGAAAGACCACGAAGGGTATATGTGGTTTTCGACCGATGACGGGTTAAACCGGTATGACGGTTATAATTTTACTATTTTCAGGCATAACCCAAAAGATAAACGTTCTCTGCCAACAAACGACGTATCCTTTCTTTTTGAAGACAATGCGGGAAACCTGTGGGTAGGCAGCGGAGACGGTTTAAGTTTATTTGACCGTAACAGTGAAACCTTTATAACTTTTTCATCAATAAAAACCGATGAAACCACCTTGTCAAATAATGAAATAAATATCATTTTTCAGGATAGCAAAAACAACATCTGGATAGGAACCTATTCGGGATTAAACCTGTTCGATCAAAAGACCAGGACATTTAAACGATTTTTCTATACCAAAAACCACGATGATTTAGACAATCATCATATTTACGCCATTGCGGAAGATAACCAGGGTGCGCTCTGGTTAGGCACGGCTGGCGGCCTTATCGCATTTAATTATGCTAAGGCACAGTCCAGGCAATTTGTGCATAATAAAACAAACAGCATCAGTATTAACAAGATTAACACACTCCTCAAAACCGATGATGGAAATTTGCTGATCGGTTTATCCGGTGGTGGGTTCGACCTGTTTGACACTAAAAATGACTTGTTTATAAACTTTAAACACCAGCCGGGCCAAAATAATTCACTGGTTAACGACAACGTATTTACTTTGTCGGATGCCGGCGATAATAAAACATGGGTAGGAACCGAAGATGGGTTAGACTTGTTTGACAGGAAGAACACTACGTTTACACATTATAGCAACGAGGATGGTAGTGCAGGCAATGAGAATAATTCGATCAATTATATATTTAATAACAATGGGATATTATGGCTGGGCACCTACGAAGCAGGGGTTAGGATTTATGACCGGAATTTATCGTCGTTCGCCCATTTTTACAAGCAAAATGGTGAAAATGGAGGACTGAGCAACAATATTGTCACCTCTTTTGCCGAAACTGTTAACGGATTTTGGATTGGAACAGATGGCGGTGGATTAAACTTCCTTGACCAGTCGACAAAAACTTTTACCCATTACAGCTATGGGCCAGGCAAAAAGAATTCAATAAGTGGTAACCATGTGCTAAGGTTATTACAGGACCAGCAGAAAAATTTATGGATTGGCTATTATGATGCCGGGTTAGATGTATTGGATGATAAGACAAAAAAAATTACGCATTTTAATGCCGGCAATAAACCCGATGAAATAAGTGGAAGCATAGTTTTTGGGCTGGAAGACGACCAGAAAGGTAATATTTGGGTTGGTATGGACAATGCCGGCCTGGATATTATTCATCAATCAAAAATTATAAAACGATATAAATACACCTCTCAGGATACGCTTCATAGTTTATCAAGTGATGATGTGAGGGCAATTTACCGGGATAGAGCGGGTAATATGTGGGTTGGTACCTTTGGCGGGTTAAATTTATATAACCCTGCAAAAGATAATTTTACCCATTTTAAAACCTATAACAATGGCCTATCCAATAATGTTGTTATTTCAATATTTGAAGATAGCAAAGAAAATCTTTGGATTGGTACCTTAGGCGGCGGCCTTAATTTATTCGACAAAAAGAAGAAAACATTTTATGCCTATGTTTTCCCGGATGGGTTAAATTATTCAATAATAAACAGTATTACAGAAGATGACAATGGCTTTATTTGGGCAGGCACTACAAGGGGCCTGATTAGTTTTAAGCCGGGAACAAAGGAGTTCAGAAAATATAGTGCATCAAACAACTTGCAGGGCCTGGAATTTTTTATGGGAGCTGTTTTAAAAACCCGGGATGGGCAGCTGCTTTTTGGAGGGCATAATGGGTTTAATATAATTGACCCCAATCACCTTGCTTTTAATAATAATGCCCCCGTAGTTGCATTTACCGATTTTCAGTTATTTAATAAAAAAGTCCCTATTGGTGAAAACTCGGTTCTCAAAAAAGCTATCACACAAACAAAAGTTATAAAACTTGATTACGGCCAATCGGTTTTTACCCTAGAATTCAGCGCTTTAAATTTTACTTTGCCCGAAATGAATACCTACGCATACAGGCTGAAGGAGTTTGAGAATGATTGGAATTATGTAGGATCTCAAAGAAAGGCAACTTATACTAATCTTAATCCGGGCCATTATATTTTTGAAGTTAAAGCCGCGAATAATGATGGTTTATGGGGCAATACCCCTTCTTCAATTGAAATCATTATTGTCCCTCCCTTTTGGATGACCTGGTGGTTCAGGGTGACATTGGTTTTTGTGGTTTGCGGGGCTGTTTATGGTATTTACCGCTACAGGGTTTATACAATTAAAGCCAATGAAAAGTGGTTAAAAAAACTAGTTAAAGAGCAAACCGAGGAGGTAGTAAAGCAATCTGAAACGCTGCAACACCAATCTGAAGAATTACAAGTATTGAATGAGGAACTCCAGGTTCAATCAGAAGAACTGAAAAGCCAATCTGATTACCTGCAGGAGTTAAATACTGCATTAGAAGAGCAGAAAGAGCAGGAATTGGAAGCCCGAAAGGAGGCTGAAAAAGCGAACAGGGCTAAAAGTGTTTTTCTTGCAACGATGAGCCATGAGATAAGGACGCCTATGAATGGGGTGTTGGGAATGACCTCTTTACTTTTAGAAACGCAGTTAAACACCGAACAGCGGGAATATGCCGATATTATACGAATCAGCGGTGAAAATCTGCTAAACGTAATTAATGATATACTCGATTTTTCTAAAATAGAATCGGGACAGATGGAACTGGATATTCATGATTTTGACCTGAGGCAATGTATTGAAGACGTTTTTGATATTTTTTCGGAGGTAGCAGCGAAAAAGCAGCTGGATCTTTTGTATAGAATTGAGGCAAATGTTCCGGTTCATTTGTCAGGCGATCAGTTAAGGATAAGGCAGGTTTTAATAAACCTGGTAAACAATGCTATAAAGTTTACCGTCAAAGGGGAGGTATTAATTGAAGTGAGCCTGCTGAAGAGCGAAAATAAGAATTTAAACATTGGTTTTAAAATTAAAGATACCGGCATTGGGATAGCAAATGATAAGTTGCCCCGCTTATTCAAGGCCTTTTCGCAGGGCGATTCTTCCATTACCAGGCGGCATGGGGGTACAGGTTTAGGTTTGGTTATATGCGAGCGGCTAATAGAACTTATGGGTGGAAACATAACCATTGAAAGTGAGCAGGGTTTAGGTACCACCGTCAGCTTCGACATTAATTTAAAGGTTAATGATGCGGCATTAAATCAGGATAGCGGTTGTCGTATAACCGGTGCAGAAGGTAAAAGTATTTTATTAATTGAACGTAATTTAACAATGCTTAAAATTTTGGCAGAGCAACTTAATCTTTGGCAATTAAGCACCGTTTGTGCTCCATCCGCCGATGAGGGCTTAAAATATTTAACCGGTGACAGGAAATTTGATATGGTAATTGCCGGGACGGACATAGCCGAAACAGGCAGCTTTGAGTTAATCCGTCAAATAAAAAAAATAGATGATAAAATTCCTGTAGTACTAATCTGTTCGGTAATTGAAAAAATCAAACATCAGGACTGGTCTGAAAAGGTTTTACTAAAACCAATCAAACAAAGCCATTTATGCAATATTATTCAAACTGAATTAGCTGATTACAAGCCTATATTACCGGAAAAAGCAAAGGAGACATTGCTTTCGGAGCAATTTGCCCAAAAGTTTCCGATGAGTATATTAATCGCTGAGGATAACCACATTAATCAGAAATTTATAGCAAAAGTGGTCGCCCGGCTTGGTTACCATCCGCAAGTTGTTAATAATGGCAACCAGGTAATACAAATTATTGAAAACGAACATTTTGATATAATTTTAATGGACGTGCAAATGCCGGAACTTGATGGTTTGGAAACAACACGTATTATTCGCAGGCGCGACATGAAGCAACCCTGCATTATTGCTATGACAGCCGGCGCCATGACAGAAGATAAGACCGCGTGCATTGACGCCGGAATGAATTCATTTATTTCTAAACCGGTCAACATCAAAGACCTTATTTTCATTCTCGAAAAATCTTTCAATGAAAAAGAGACACATGGTTCCGTTTAAGAATTAAAAGACAAGAATCAAGAGTCATGATATGGCTTTTCATCTTTTGGTTCCCGGCTCTTGATTGTTGGTTCGCTGTAGCGGCGCTTAATTACTGTTTTCAAATTCTTCATCTACGCTCGTCGTTAGGTCATATAGTAACCATTGCTTTTTTGCAATAGACTGCGTTTTCGATTTAAGCAGTTTAATAAAATCTTCAACACCGACAGGTTCATTGCCATTTCCGTGAATTAAAACAATGCTGCCAGCGTGTGGCTGCTGGCCTTTTGCCAGCCACGCGTCAGAACCGATTGGGATAAGGCCAAAGTCAGTAATTTTGTTCACCAGCTGCTGATCAGATACCAGGCCCGGAAACCTGAAAAAGACAGAAGGTTGCAAGCCGTTTTTAAGCATAGCCTTTTCCGTTTCTAAAACTTCATAATTAATATCTGTTCCGGGCTCCAGTAAAAAATTTTCACGGAGCGGGAGGGTCGCGCTCACCCGGTGATTAAAGGAATGGTTTACCCAGGTAATGTAAATTTCCTGGTCCTGCTGCATTTTCTTTAGCCATTCCAAATCCTGGGGGTGTTGGCGCATCCATATACCTGAAACCGAAAGTGCTATGGGTACGGGCCGCTCTACCTTTTGAAACTGTTTAAAAATATCAGTAAATATGACTTTATCAAGCGGCTTGTGCGAGGGGCATAAATCGGCGGTGAGGGTGATCCCGGTTTCTTCGGGCATACCACTTTCAATACCTGCATCCTGGATATTGACGGATTGTTTTTCAGCTTTATTTATCGCTTTTATATACGGGGAAGTTTTAAAATATGTCCTGGCTTCAACCAATGTCATTTGTTTAACCTGGTAAATGCTGGTTTCGTCTATCCTGGTTTCCATAGTTTGCGGGTTTACCAGCATAAAATAGGTTTTGCCGTCATCTTCAAATTGTCGCAGGATCATATAATCCTGCGGGAAATTATGTGCCCAGCCATAATAGACCTTGTAATTGGTGATATTTAAATAGTTGGCCTGAGAAAAAGATTTGTTGAAGAACAAGAAATTGCACAAAAACAGAATGAAGAATAGTAAATTATGCTTTAGTTTCATGAGTTTCAGATTTCCAGTTTTTACCGGTAACGATAGCACTTATTACAAGTATCAACATAAAAATTATCGTTAAAAAAATTTTGACATGTTCATACAAAAAAACCTTATCAACCTGTAGTAGTACATGGCTTCGTTGAGCTAATGCAGAAAGTGGCGGATATATTATAAGATACGCGCCTTCTAAAAGAAAACCTTTAATTGAAAAAAGAATTGTTAATTGAATGAGGAAAATTAAATTACTGATAATCAGGATAAAGTTTTGAAACTTCCTTTTGTACCCTTGTTTCCCTTCCTTAATAAAATAAATAACCGTCACAAGCGCCAAAAATGGTTCTATAACAACAGTGGGCCATGATAAAACAAGCACGGTTTCTCCATAACCAATGTCCAAAATTGGGCTAAGAATATGTTTTGCGCCGGTTACCCAAAAAGCAGCCAGCCAGGTAACAACAAAAACTATTATCAATATGGCAATTTCCATAATAATGGTTTTTGATAAGGGCTTCATCGTATTTTTTGATAATGTTTAATCAGTTTCGAATTTAGTATTTATATGTTTGCTTTCATAAATAAATCGGATGCAAATCAAAATGTCGCTCCAGCACGAAACGTTCCTAACGGAACGTAAAATTGCTATTATATTTTTTTCTACCAACCAGCCGTCCCTATGGGACGATTGTCTTAATCTTCGTCCCATAGGGACGGCTGGTTGGTAGCATTGAATTTAAAGCTCCGTTGAGCGTTCCATCGGAACGCCTGGTGAGAACACGACAGTTTGAATTGCATCCAATAAATCCGAAATAGAACATCCGAAATCCGAAATAAAATGACCCGACTATCCGTAAACATCAATAAAATAGCCACCCTCCGCAATTCGCGCGGCGGCAATAACCCGGACCTGGTACAGGTTGCCAAAGACTGTGAACGTTTTGGCGCGCAGGGTATTACCGTACACCCACGCCCTGATGAAAGGCATATCCGTTATGACGATGTTTTCGAATTAAAAAGAATAGTTACCACCGAATTTAACATAGAAGGGAACTGCCAGGAGCAAAAATTTATCGACCTTGTTTTAGCCAACAAACCCGAACAGGTAACCCTGGTCCCCGATGCCCTGGGACAACTTACATCCAACCATGGCTGGGACACCATTACCAACCAGCGTTATTTAAAGGATATGATATCGGTTTTTAAAAACGAAGGTATCCGGGTTTCGATATTTGTTGACCCTGTACCTAAAATGGTGGAGGCAGCCGCTACTACCGGAACAGACCGTATTGAACTCTATACGGAAGCTTATGCCAGCCATTATCACCAGGGCCGGGAGCTCGCGATAGCGCCTTACATACAGGCGGCAGACGTCGCCCAAAAAACGGGACTGGGCATAAACGCCGGCCATGACCTTGATTTACACAACCTGAAATATTTTGCCGAAAATATACCCGGTTTAGCGGAAGTAAGCATAGGCCACGCCCTCATTTCCGATGCTTTATATTACGGGCTGGAAAACACCATACAAATGTATTTAAGGCAATTGGCTACCGGATAATAGTCAGGCTTCCCGAAAGGAAGTTGCAATTTGTACTAAAGTTTATGATATAATAGTAAACCCCAACAGGCAATTGTTTACCATTAAATGTTCCATCAAAAGGGTGAGTATAACCTTTTGATTCAAATACTTTTTGACCGAACCTGGTGAATATCTGTATAATAGCAGCCGGATAATTTTCAATTCCATTTATATTCCAGTAATCGTTAATCCCATCGCCATTGGGTGTAAAAGCATTGGCAATAAACGCCTTTATTAAACCTACATCAACTGTTACTTTTGTGCGCGGGCTTTCGCAGCTATAAAAAACCTCGCTTACGTAATAAATTTTGCTTACAGTGGCAGTTATTTTAAAAACACCGTTCTTTTGCTCATCAAGGGGTGTAGTACCTGTTTCTGAATCGTACAAGCGATAACTATAAATGGCAGCAGGGTTATTCACCCGCAACAAAGCTTCACCGGTGCTGCATAATACCAGGTTATTTACTGAAGGGGACGGAATCGTTTTGTTCTGATCCTGGAGCACTATGGGCCCATACGTTTGAACACATGTATCTTTCCCGGTTGCTACTAAAAAATAGGTTCCGGCAGGTACGTTTGTCAATGCTAAAGTATTAGCCCAGGCTTTACCAGCTGCATCCGTCCATGTATAATTTATCACCCCATTATCGCTATTTATAACATCTAACCCGGTAATTGAGCCCGCAGAATCGGCGCAAGCCGGTTGGGTTATCAGCGCTTTGGTGGTGTCCAGTTCAAATTTGGGAAGTACATTGTAGTAATCCGAAGTATCGGTACACCCGCCATTGCTAATCACAAGCCTGTATTTGCCGCCTTTTATATTTAACAGGTCAATGTTAGCGCCGGCAACATTCCCCGTTTCATCCAGCCATTTTGTACTTGTAACGTTATGAACAACCAGCCCCGTAATTGAACCCCTTCCGCCACAGGCATTGGTTATTATTAGGTTATCGCTAATTAATTCGGGCTCAGTAAATTCCGAGCTCGAATTATTATAAGTTGCATTGGCAATTACGATACCCGAAATCGGCCCGTTATAAGCCCAGTTTCCGTTAACATCAGCTACAACCGATGCAAAATAATATTGAGGAGCACAGGTGTTACATTTATCGCTATAATATAAATCGACAGTAGCATTTGGAGTGGCTGTGCCCAATAAACTGTTGGTTGTTATTTTTGTAATAGTACATTGTGTTGGCAACGCGACATCAGCACCGGGATAAACCAGGTTTCCCGTAGAACAAAAAAAGCTATTTTTGGTAAAAGTTAATAAATAGTTGGTAAAATCGCTTGGAACGGAGCTTTCATAAAAAATCGGCGTACAATAGCCAATATAATTTGCATCTTTTATGTCGCTGGTACCGATATGTACTTCCTTACAATACTGAACGTATATGCCCCACCTGGTGGTAGACGCAATGCCTATCTGGTTTTGGTTTTTGTCCACATTAATGTAATTTCTAACCATGTTCACCGTACCGCCTAAAAATGATACAAAGATACCTATATTATAATATCCGTTACCGCCAAGGATGTTATCCT
>Ga0302185_10002521_pt1 | contig 11951 bp, 16 predicted proteins | sample II_Bog_E1_1_FD_200231 | JGI IMG/M metagenome (GOLD analysis project Ga0302185, IMG submission 200231) | Peat permafrost microbial communities from Stordalen Mire near Abisko, Sweden - II_Bog_E1_2 | ecosystem: Environmental > Terrestrial > Soil > Wetlands > Peat | place: Sweden: Abisko... | reverse complement strand
AAACGCTATACCCTTTCCTTTTAAACCGTAAAGACTGGTTTCGGTAATATAATTTCTAAGTTGCTCCCACTCAAATTGCGGCATTCCGCTCACCTGGCAATTAAATTTTAACTCTTCATATTCAGGAACAAACCTTATGCCCGAAACACCCTTCTGAATTGCATCCAAAAAACCAGGAATATCCATCCCATTTGGTGAAACTACGCCTAACCCTGTTACTACGACCCTGTTGCCCATTCTACTTCCTTTTTACGGCATTTTTAATAATACCTGAGAACACGCCTTTTGCCACTAATTCACCAGCCTCATCATGCATTTCTATTGAACATTTTAATTTTCCGAACCTAAAATATTGTTTTGCAGACGTAACGATAACTCTTTCGCCCGGCAATACAATCTTATAAAAGTAAACATCGGTAGCTGTAAGTAAAGGAAACGATCCTTCATCCATCGTAATCCCTGCTTCGTTATTTCCGGAAATAATCAGGTGTATTCCAAATACAACCAAGCCTATCTGGGCCATTATTTCAGTAATTATTACGCCCGGAGTAACAGGATTGTCTGCAAAATGGTCCTCATAAAAAAAAGCTTCTTTTCTAAGTGTATAATCTCCGGTAACTCCATTGCTGTCAAGTGACAATATATTATCTACAAAAAGAAAAGATGATTTATAAGGTAAATAAGTTAAAATATCGTTATGCATTGACCATACTTCAAATTGTAATTGTTTGATAATTTATTTTATTTAATGATGTTTCGTGCCGACTCCTGGTTTTTTTATGACGCAAATTTATTTACCTGCAATGTTCCCCCCCATCCACATGAATTATTGAGCCATTTATCCACGATGCTTCATTTGTGCATAAAAGGTAAATTACATTTGCAACATCTGCGGGCACTGTAATTCGTCCCATAGGGTTCCTTTCTTTTGCCATTTGCAATAACTTTTCACTTTCTTTAATCCTTTTAAGCGATGGCGTCCCTGTAATTCCGGCCTGTATTAAATTTGTTTTTAAACCATGTTTACTTAATTCAACAGCCATGTAAGTGCAAAGGCTTTCCAGCGCGCATTTCGCAATAGACACTGCGGCATAACCTTCCCAGTATTTATGGGCGCCTTCGCTTGTAAGCCCTATGATCCGTGCATCTTCCTCAAAAAGTCCTGCCTTTAAAATAGCCTTCGACCAATCCAAAATACTCGTTGACATGGCATAAGTTGTGAGCTTTATGTCTTCGACAGATAACTCCTCACTGTATTCGTCAGAACCGTCTCCTAAAGAAACTAAAGGTTTTAAATTGCCCCTGGCGATAGAATGCAGCAATAATCTTACGCAATGCATTTCATTAGTGACCGTTATAAATTGCCGGATAAAAGAATTCAGCCCTGCAGGATCTAAAGCGTTTATATTAAATGGAAGAATTTTTACTTCATTGGTTAAGGCTAATTTTGTTAATTTTTCTTTTAGTGGTTTCTCCGCAATTGCAGTTTCACGGTACAATACTGCAATGTTCATGCCATGGGCGGCTAATTTTTCAACCGCCGCCAAACCAAAACCACTCGACCCGCCTAAAATAATGGCCCAGGAATTTAAAAATTGCTTTCTGCTATTATTCACTTATATTTTTACCTTATAAACACTAAGAATTATTATTTTTATCATATTGATGAATCAGGGGATTGCAGGCAAAACTATTCAGTAATATTCGTGTTTGATAATTCATTACCCGTATAAATTTTACAAAAGCCGCTGTGTTTGGAGTTAAATCAGAACACATAATAAATACCAAAACGACGCTTGATAATGATAAATAATTATTTGCAAATGGGATAAATTTAAATGCATATTTTTAAATAATAATTAAAAATGTCCAAAAGTAAGCGAAAACTAATAAAATATGGCCTATAAACGCCACATAATACTAACATTACCCTAATTCTATATATTTGCACCGCGCCCAGTTTTATCTACCATGAAATTAAGCATAAAAGTTACGTTATTTTTTATTTTTTGGGCAAGCCTTGTACAAAGTAAACATTTAGTGCAGGATTTGGATAAATCCTCCTTTTATGCTGCGATGAAATCGGGGAAAATTGATGCCGTAAATGAGGAGCTTAATTTATTAAGTTCAATTTCTACCAACGATAAAAATGCCTGGGAAGGAGCGCTTTTGATGAGAAAGGCCGGGCTCGTTAAAATACCCGCCGAAAGACTACGCCTGTTCAAAAAAGGACGTGTAAAACTTGAAACAGCGTTATTAAATGATAGCAATAACGGAGAATATCATTTTTTGCGATTAATTATTGAGGAGCACGCACCTAAAATAGTTAAGTACAATGCTGACCTTGAAACGGACAAAATACAGGTTAAGCGGTCTTTCAAAAGCTTATCGCCGGTTGTGCAGCAAGCCATTATTGATTACAGTAAAAATTCAAAAATACTTAGATCACAGGATTTTTAATTTTTAAAAAAGGATGAGTAAAAACGTATTGGCTATTTATTATACGCAAACGGGTCAATTAGGCGAAATTGTTGATCATTTTACCGCCCCTCTTACGGAAGCGGGCATTTATGTAGAAAAAGTACGTATAAATGTTGCTAAAAACTATCCGTTTCCCTGGACAGCCAACAGCTTCTTTAGCGTGATGCCCGACTGTCAGTTAGATGTTCCGGTAGAACTTATCCCTTTTGAACTCAGGGAAAAAAAATACGATTTGATAATACTGGGTTACCAGGCCTGGTTTCTATCACCCAGCATACCGTTTAACTCGCTGTTACAAGCCCCCGCTTTATTATCCGTTTTAAAAAACACTCCTGTTATTACTATAACGGGGGCGCGCAATATGTGGTTGAACGCTTTTGTAAGGGTTAAAAAACTGATACACGCTGCTGGTGCAAACATTGTTGGCAATGTAGCGTTAGTAGATACGCACCCTAACCCAATTAGCTTTATTACTATTTTTCACTGGATGCTGCATGGAAAAAAAGACCGGTATCTAGGTGTATTTCCAACTCCTGGTGTTCCGGAGGCCGACATAATTCATACCAAAGTTTTTGGTGAACAGGTTTTGTTTCATTTGAATCACAATAATTGGGATTCCTTACAGGAAGAAATGGTTAAGGAAGGCGCGGTTAAACTAAACTACAATTTAATGATCATAGAATCAGTTGCCGGAAAAATATTTAAAATTTGGGCTAACCTGATTGCAAAAAAGAAAAACAAAGGGCCATGGATAAAGGCATTCAAATACTATCTTCTGATCGCTTTTTTTATAGGCGCCCCAATAGTTATTACTTTAGATGCGATATTTTTACGGTTTTTTACGCCAAAGCGGATACAGGCGAAGAAACTGTATTTTTTAAAATTAAATTAACACAGAACTATGTCTGTTCCAGAAGTTTATATAAATAGTACCTCTGCTTTTTTTCCTAATGATCCGGTCCCGAACGACGATATGGAATTGTACCTGGGTTTTATTAATGGTAAGCCCTCCAAATCAAAAAGTATTGTATTACGAAACAACGGTATCAAAAACCGCTATTATGCGCTTACAAAAGAGGGGAAACCCACCCATACTAATGCGCAAATGACCGCGCTGGCTGTTAAAGAATTATTTAAAGACGATCCGGATAAATTAAAAGAGATTGAATTACTTTCATGCGGAACATCATCACCAGACCAGGTAATGCCAAGCCACGGCGTAATGACACATGGCTGGTTACCCGGGTCCAGAGCAATTGAGGTTGTTTCTCCTGCGGGTGTATGTTGCGCGGGCATGCATGCTATTAAGTATGTTTATATGGCCATAAAGACCGGGGATATAAAACTTGCTGTGGCAACGGGTTCTGAAAGATTTTCGGGCCTGCTGGTAGCTGATGTTTTTGAAGAAGAAGCACAAAAGCTGAAAGATTTGACTGATAATCCATATATAGCGTTTCAAAAAGACTTCCTGAGGTGGATGCTTTCTGACGGGGCATCTGCGTTTTTGATGTCTGATAAACCCAACGAAAATGGTATCAGTCTGCGGTTGGACTGGATAGAGGGCGTTTCTTATGCAAATGAAATGGAAACCTGCATGTACATGGGCGCTGAAAAAATGCCCGATGGCACATTGAAAGGTTTTATGGATTACACCCCTGAAGAAATCAAAGTTAAATCCATTTTCAGCGTGAAGCAGGATATTACGCTGTTAAGCAATAATATTGTTGATTTGGGAGGTAAAAAAATCAAAGAAATTATGGAAAGGCGTGGAATTACTGCTGCCGATATTGATCATTTTTTACCGCATATTTCCAGTGATTTTTTCAGAAGCAAAATCTACGAACTGGTTGAAATATACGGTGGTGGCATACCTTATGAAAAATGGTTTATTAATCTGTATACAGTAGGTAACGTTGGCGCGGCATCCGTTTATTTAATGATAAATGAACTGTTTCATAGCGGCAGATTAAAAAAAGGAGAAAAACTGCTTTTACTCGTTCCCGAAAGTGCACGTTTTTCGTATATGTATGCGATGTTGACGGTGGTGTAGGCCATTTCGGATTTCGGATGTTTGACCCGATAGCTATCGGGTTCGGAATTATAGAAAATATCCTATTTTTCACCCTCTTTTTTGCTTGCAAAAGAGAGGGTCGTCCAGCGAAGCGTAGACGGGGTGAGTAAATATACGAGCGGCATTAGCGCTAATGCATTGGCGGCTTACTCACCCGATCTACGCTTCGCTGGATCACCCTCTCTTCGCTTCGCGAAAAGAGGGTCAAAAAAAATATTTGGCTCCATGAAAAAAGAAGAAGTTCCGCAGGATTTGAGCGCTCTTGGTAAAATAACCAAAGAGGTTTGTTATGCTACGGACAATTCTGGTAAGTATGTAACCGAACTTAGTAAAGGATGGGAAATTAAAATAACTGCGCTTGATGCGGCCTGGCAGGAAGTTGACGGCCGAATAGCTGCCGCGAAACAAAAAGTGTTGAACAATGAAGCCAGTCCGCTCCTTTTTTTTATGGAAAAGGGATTAATGGATATTTCCATATTAGCTGGTTATACCGGTTTTTGGAAATGGCAGGTAAAAATGCACTTGAAACCGGATGTATTTAAAAACTTATCAGAAAAAAAGCTTCAGCGTTATGCGGAAGTTTTTAATGTAAGTATAGATGATTTAAAAAACAGGAGTGTGCATGAAGCTTAATTTTGAACACCTGCAATCTGCACATTGTGAAAACGGCGTGACCCGGAGCTTACTAAAAAATATTGGGATAGCTCAAATAACAGAACCTTTGGCTTTCGGCATTGGTTCCGGCTTATTTTATATATACATACCGCTGCTAAAAATCAATAACGGGCCCGTAATCGCCTTCAGGCCAATGCCCGGTTTAATTTTTAAAAGAACCTGCAAAGCATTAGGTATTCCGGTTGTGCGTAAAAAGTTTAATTCGAAACAAGATGCAGAATTTTTTTTAAATGAATGCCTTGCTGCTGGTCACGCGGCGGGTTGCCAGGTAGGCGTTTATTATTTGACCTATTTCCCAAAAGAATACCGCTTTCATTTTAATGCCCATAACTTAATTGTTTATGGAAAAGAAGATGATTACTACCTGATCAGTGACCCGGTAATGGAAAATAGTACGGTATTAAGCAGCTATGAACTCGAGCGTGTGCGTTTTGCAAAAGGGCACCTCGCACCTAAAGGACAAATGTATTATCCAAAAAAAGGATCAGCTGTTACAGATGAGCAGATAAAAAAAGCAATAATAGCCGGCATTAAAAAAAACGTGCAGGATATGCTGATGATTCCAATGCCTGTAGCGGGCGTAAAGGGGATAAAATATACCGGCAATAAAATTAAAAAATGGCGGGATAAACTCGGATTAAAACAAGCCGGGTTATATCTTGCCCAATTGGTGCGCATGCAGGAGGAAATCGGGACTGGCGGTGGTGGCTTTCGTTATATTTACGCGGCATTTTTACAGGAATCCTATGCCTATCATCAAATAGATGACCTGATGGAAATCTCTAAGAAGTTCACGGAATCAGGCGATCTATGGCGTACCGCCGCTGTACAGGCTGCAGGTATTTATAAAGGCCGGATAGGCAGTGAGGAAGACTTTAATGTGATGGGCGATTATTTGTTAGAAATCGCGGAAATTGAAAGGAACGCTTTTATAGCACTGAAAAACATAAAATGGCGTTAAAAGATAACCTGGCAATTGATGTTACGGATATGGGGTTCAGTTATCCCGATAATCCGGAAGTATCATTTTCAAATTTCAATTTAAAGATTGAAAAAGGGGAGCGTTTCGGCTTGTTTGGGCCAAACGGCGCCGGTAAAACCACCCTCATGAACCTGATGACTGGATTGCTCCAGGTTGATCATGGCAGGATAACACTCTTAGGGCATGACGTTGGCAATCAGGATAAATCGGTAAACAAATTATTCGGGTTTGTCCCCCAGGATTTCTCGTTTTACCAGGAACTGACACCGGCGGAAAACCTTGAATTTTTTGGCGCATGGTCGGGTTTAGGCCCAAAAAAAATTAAAAAACGCACGAAAGAGCTATTAAATATACTTGGTTTGGAAGATGTACGAAATAAGCAGGTTTTGAAATTTTCCGGCGGGATGAAAAGAAGGGTAAACCTTGCCATTGGCGTAATTCATAGTCCCGCCGTTTTATTTTTGGATGAACCAACCGTTGGGGTGGATGTGCAGACCAGGCATGCCATTATAGATTACCTGAGGGAGCTTAATAGCCGGGGCACAACCTTAATTTACACATCTCATCAGCTAACTGAAGCTGAAGATTTATGCGAACAGGTGGCATTAATGGATAATGCTAAAATAATTACCCTCGGGAATATCCACACCCTGCTGAATAAACACAACAACGGGAGCCTGGAAGATCTTTTTATTAACTTAACCGGTAAAGAATACAGGGACTGATGTTTAAACTTTGGGCAACAATTAAAAAAGATGTAAGGATTTTGCTGAGGGACAGGGTTGGCATATCCCTGATGTTTATTATGCCCGTTATTTTGGTTGTGATAGTAACGAATGTACAAAACAGTACTTTTCAGTTAATGGATAAAAACAGGCTGCCTATACTTATCTGCAATAAAGATGCCGGGCAATCGAGCCAGCAACTAATTACATCATTGGATAAAATTGGCATGTTCAAGGTATCACAAACCCCTAAAGACCGAAATGACCGCCAGTTTGCAGATGATATGGAGAAAGCGGACGCTATGCTGGGCATAGTGATCCCAGGCAACTTTTCAGATAGAGTGAACACTAAGGCAAAAAGTGCCGCTAACAAAGCCTTAACCAGTTTTGGCCTGCAGGGAGATTCCCTCAAAAAGCGTGTGGGCGGTGCTGACCAGCTTACTTTATTTTATAACCCTGTTTTACAGGAATCTATGAGGTTATCTATAAAAGGCGCCTTGCAAAGCGCATTGCAAATGGTAGAGAGCAGGCAAACTTTAAAGACATTGTACTTTTCGATAAATGAGAAATCTTTGCCCGACAGCCTGGAAAATGAAATGCTGAATAACAGGACAACCATAAACGAGGTACCGGTTTCAAAAGACGGTACCAGGAAAGTGCCAAACGCAACACAGCATAACGTTCCGGCCTGGACAATATTTGCCATGTTTTTTGTCATTATGTCCCTTGGCAGCAGTGTGGTGAAAGAAAAAGTGAGCGGCAGTTTTATCCGTTTAAAAACGTTGCCGACTAATTACCTGGTTGGGCTATTTTCAAAACAAATCACCTATATGGGTGTTACCATACTCCAGGCGGCGGTTATATTTTCAATGGGCATATGGTTATTCCCGTTGATAGGTTTGCCGTCGTTGAATATACCGGACATAACGGCTTTGGTTGTTGCCACTTTATTTTGTGGCTGGTGCGCTGTAAGTTATGCTATTTGTGTTGGAGTATTTGCAGATACGCAGGAACAGGCAAATGGCTTTGGGGCCATATCCATAGTGATACTATGCTGCATCGGCGGGTTAATGATACCGACCTTTGCCATGCAGGGCTTTGTTAAAATGATAGCCAATTTATCGCCCCTCCATTGGTGCCTGGAAGCTTACTATACCCTGTTTCTGGAAGGCGGAAAACTAAAAGATATTTTACCGAACCTTGGGCTTATATTTGGAATAACTTTGGTGATACAATTTATAACCTGGTTGGGCTTGAAAAGAAAAAATTTAATATAATTGACCGTGGAAAAAGAAGCGTTAAAACAAACACTAAAAAAACAAATCATATCATTCCTTAACCTGACCCCTTTAACCCCCGATGAAATTAAAGATGACGAGCCTTTATTTGGCGATGGCCTGGGTTTGGATTCTATTGATTCACTCGAACTCATCGTTTTACTAAAAAAAGAATACGGCATCATCATACAAGACCCCAAAGAAGGCCGTAAAATTTTAGTGGATGTGAATACGATGGTGGATTATATTTTGGCGCATGGGAAGTAGAAAAATGAAATAATCGTTTATATATAATAGCCCGACAACCTTATATAGTTTACCAACTGCCTAAAAGCAAAACAACTCAAGCAATAAAAGGCCGTAAAATTGAAAAAGCTTTGGGAAACATTAATCAGTTTTTTTCTGCCTGTACCAATTGCAACATTGAAAAACCAAATAGCATTCAATTAACAGGATTCACTGTTGACGAAGAGCATGGGGAACTACCTTTTTTAGCTGAAAAAATACTTGAACGCACCCGAAATATATTTGGTCAAGGGGTTACATCTCCCGTCAGTTATCAATATCCGCAAAATATTCCTTCCAAACAAACCCAAACAGAATGGGATTTAACAAACTGCGGTTTAACGAATGCTCTTAATTTTATGATAGCCGGACAACCGTGGCCAAAATACAACCTTGGGCCAGTTGAATTAATTCTGTCGTACCACTTTAAACTCATCTATCCACTATCAAGAATTGAACTTCCAAATCAGCCATTTAATTCAAATCTACTAATTTGGTTATCAAGGAATAACGCTATCAGCCCTATGTTAGCTTTCCTTTTGAAGATGCAAATGATAATTTCTGGAAATATTTAAAGGAAATTGAACCTTATTTACCTTTTAAAATTGAAAGTAAATATTTAAGGTTAGTTCGCTCAAATAAAAAAGGGACTGCTAATATTTTTTGTAAACTTTAGGGAGAATTGGTTTTTAAAATTTTTCAATTTCCTCAGAAGCAAGCCCCGTGGTTTCAGTGATAAATTCAATAGATAAGCCCTCTTTTTTGAGCTTGCCGGCAATGGCCAAAGCTTTTTTATGCTCACCTTCCTTTTTTGCTTCATCTACCTCATAATCACGCAGATTCTTATTATCCCATTTATATTTCATGCTGCTGTTGAACATGGGTTACAATTTCTCTATTTCTTCAATAGAAAGATTAACAGTTTCAGCAATAAACTCAATTGATAGCCCCTCCTTTTTGAGTTTGCGGGCAATTTCTTTTTTTTCCACTAATGCCTTTGAACGTTCTTCCTCACGGGCGCCACTCACTGCGGTATCCAGAACATCCTTATTATCCCATTTATATTTCATGCTGCTGTCGTACATGGCTTACAATTTTTCAATTTCCTCAATAGCAAGCCCCGTCGTTTCGGCAATAAATTCAATTGACAGGCCCTCTTTTTTGAGCTTGCCGGCAATTTCACTTGCTTGTTCCTTTTTTGCTTCCTTTTTCGCTTCCGCCACCTCATAATCACGTACGTTCTTATTATCCCATTTATATTTCATGCTGCTGTCGTACATTTCTTTTTCCTCCTTACTTAAATTGGTGTATTCAGCGATACTGAACAATTTCTCAAATATCGGTTTCCGCAGATAGGCCGGTATTTTCTCAAACCGTTTCATGTTCTTTAATACATGGAGCCATTTGTCTAAATCAGTTTCCAGTTCCGCCTCTGTCTTAACAAATTTACGCAATTCAATGTAAATGTATCCTAATTTATCATAAAATATTTCACCTGTATCCCTGTTACATAGGCAGATATCATGAAAGTATTTGTCTGCGGGTACGCCGTCCAGTATAAAATCTTCAAGCAGCGCAATAAAATAAACTTCGGCTATACTATACGCCCATTCTGCCCGTTTGCCTTTGGGAGCCGGGTCGGTAATAAGCCTTGATGTATAAAACAGAGCTCTTTCTTTAAAACGGCCTTGTTTGCCGCGCTGTACCTCTATCAAAAACTGTTCTCCGTTATCACCGGTGCAAAGCAAATCGAATATCGCACCGCCTTCATCCTTTAAATCACCATGGTGCTCGTTCTTGTTATAAACCAAATCAACAATGTGCTTTCGCCCGCAGAAAACTTCATTTAGAAAGTCGATCAATAAATCCTTATTCGGATCGGTGCCGAAAATTTTCTTAAAACCGAAATCGGTTAAAGGGTCGATGTATTTTCCTGTGAAAGGCGGGTTGTTGGTTGACATTCAATAAAGATAGGAATTAAATGTCTGCTACGCAGGTATTTCAATCCCTTCTCCGTTTTCTGCCTCTTTTATTGCGGTATTCAACCAATGCTTATTTGCTTCCGTTGAAAGCAGGTAGTCGGTGGCGTCAGAAGCCGGTTCATTTTCGTATGGAACTTTAAACCCATCTAAAATTACTTGTAAAGCCCTGAGTTGGGCTTCGTTTTCCGGATGAACTACTATTGTTTCCATAAATCAAATCTAAGTTTAAAAAAGAAAAAAAGCAAGCATCCTTTATCGGGCGCCAGGTCAAACGCATTAAAATATTTAAAAGAATATTCGGATTAAATAGTTTGCGAAAGGAGGCTCCGATGGAGCCATAAACTTTGGATTATAAAGTAAAAGTTCACGGCTCCATCGGAGCCTTCTTTATAAAAACACAGTTTTGAAGCAGTTTTAGATAAAGATTATTTTTATGGGTTTGCCCTTCATCGGGCAACAAAAGTCCCCTTAAACTTAAAGCAAACACTTTCCGCAGAAACCATATTTGCCGTAACTTTTATTTCTGCACCTTCAACAGCATAGTTTAATTCCAGTTTTAACGTGCCGTCAGCAACCGGGTCAACAACTCTTAAAAATTTTATCTGATCAGCCTTTTTTAACCGCAAAGTTTTATCAAACGTACTTTCCAAAATCTCTTTCACCATTTGGAGCATGCACGCCCCAGGCAAAACCGGCTGACCGGGAAAATGGCCCGAAAAAATGTCGCTGTCTTTATTAATTTCAATAACCGCCTTAATGGCATTATCCTTCTGCTCCAGCGATACGATTTTATAAAGCGAACCTTTTAACATAATTTATCAACAGCTTAACAGGCAGAAACCAGCATTAACGAATGGTACAAATTAAGATAATGATTATAGATCAATATCTTTTTAGGGACGGTATTGTTTGTGTTTCCTTCGGCACAAACGGCAGGGACTGCCATTCGTTTAATAATATTCGAAGCCAGCCATAAAGCAAACGATGACGATGTGGGATATTCCCCGCTTAAATGTTTATAGTCAGCAAATGGGGTATTTTTAAACAAAGAAGATTTTAATTGATTGTATATGCCATCATTTTTCAAATCACTATTTTTACCGGTAATAACCAAATCTATATCATCAATTTTCAAATCATGACCAGCTAAAAAAGCGCTGATCTTTTGTTCAATTTCTACGGTATTTTCCGGCTTGTAAAAAGTACGGAGGCCAATCAATTCAGCCATATTATCTGCCGATGTTTTATTGGTCAGTAAAAAGAACGCTGCGCCTTCACCGCCTATTGTTCCTTTAGAAGGAGCATCGAAAAGTGATAAATTCGAAACCGGCCATCTTTTATAAAGTCCCAGACGGTTTAAAATGGTAAAACTGACATCGGTCATCTCGTCTATACCACCTACCAGGATATTATCGGCTTCTTTTTCCTTTAAAAGCATTACAGCATCGAGCAACGCGCTTTCAAACGAAATAC
>Ga0302185_10002516_pt1 | contig 11966 bp, 12 predicted proteins | sample II_Bog_E1_1_FD_200231 | JGI IMG/M metagenome (GOLD analysis project Ga0302185, IMG submission 200231) | Peat permafrost microbial communities from Stordalen Mire near Abisko, Sweden - II_Bog_E1_2 | ecosystem: Environmental > Terrestrial > Soil > Wetlands > Peat | place: Sweden: Abisko... | reverse complement strand
GAGCTGGTGAGTTGGCTGAACAGCTTATAATAGAGTCAAGAGTCAGGATTCAAGACTCGAGAAAGAATCAAGAATGAAGAGCCAGGAATCAGGATGAAAAATTATCTGGTTTCTGGCTCTTCTATTCTTTTAATGAAGCTTCCTGACTCTTACATCTTTATTCTCGACTCTTTCACAAAGCTGGTTGCATCCCGGTGCTGATACCGATGCGGTTCCAGGCGTTGATGATGGCGGTGCCCATAATTACCTGGGCTGTTATTTGCTCACCTAATACCTTAACGGCTTGCTGGTATATTTCATCGGGCACGCCTTTGGTGATGAGGGTTACAGCTTCGGTTAAAGCTAATATTGCCCTTTCTTCTTCGGTAAAGAATGGTGTTTCGCGCCAGGCGTTAAGGGCGTAAAGGCGGCGTTCGGTTTCACCGGCCTTGCGGGCATCGCGGGTGTGCATGTCAATGCAGTAGGCACAGCCATTAATTTGAGAGGCGCGGGTACGGATCATTTCCTGATGCAGTTGGCTAATGTTGGTTGTTTTCCAATAGTTTTCCAGTTCGAACATTGCTTTATAGGCGGATGGGTCAACCTTGCCCATATTTATTCTGTTGCTCATGATAATTTGTGTTTTGTTGATACAAATTTGCGCATTAAACATCCTCCGAAAAATGAACTGAGATTAATAAATTTAACCCTTTTTGGCCCTGATACGGCTGATGAACTGGGGCGTTATGCCTAAATACGATGCCACCATATATTGAGGGACGCGTTGGTTGAAATCGATAAAGCGGGTGCTGAAGTTGCGGTAGCGCTCCTCGTCGGTCATGTTGGTATTCATTTCCATGCGGCGTTGGGCAGCAGTGAAAGCTTTCTGAAGTATCAGCCGGCGGTAATTGCAGAAAGCTGGTATCTGGGCGATAAGTTCATCCTCAATATGCTGATCTAATACCAGCACTTCGCTATCTTCAACAGCTTGTATATAGAAATGAGATGGCCGTTTGCTTTCCATGCTGTCATAATCGGTTATCCACCAATTCTCTAAGGCGAACTGTGTGATCTGTTCAATATCTTTTTTGCTGATATAATACAGGCGCATACATCCCTTCACCACAAAATAATTAGCCTTACATGGTTTGCCTGCGCTGAGTACAAACGCTTTTTTCTTTAACTTTTGAAGCGTAATTTTTGAGGATATAAGTCCAGCCTCATCATCAGTTAATTGAACAAACTTGCGGATATGTGTTATGAGTTGATCACACATAAAGTGGATACAATTATCGGAACAGCCTGTTCAAATCGAAGCTTAAACCGGGTAATATTAAAGAATTAAGAAATTCGTTTTTTTGTGCTTTTTGGTGCAGATAATAAGCACCGTCTTTAAGCGCATACAAATCAGCATTCATTTGTACCGGGTCAATTATAATATATTCCTTAACGCCGTATTTTTCATAAATATCCTTTTTTTGACGCAAATCATAATACGCATTTGAAGGAGAAAGAATTTCAACAACTAAGTCAGGAGGACCGATGATTCTCTCTTTTACTATATCGGATTTCCTTTCTTCGGCTATATATAATAAGTCGGGTTGTAGTACATTGCCATCGTCAAATTTAACATCGCATGGAGCGCTTGCCGCGTAACCGTTATTATTTATACTATCTAAAAAGTTAAGTAAAATTTGTCCAAGTCTGATTGAAATCGTTTGATGATCGGGGTTAGGAGAAGGAGACATAATCAGGTCATAGTTAATTAACTGAAAAGGTGCACCTTCCTCAAGCATCATATAATCAGCATCGGTATATTTCTTTTTCTTTTCAGCAGTAAGCATAAATCAAATATAACTAATTTTGTGCCAATGAAAACCATCATGAGCAGCCAAAATATAATTATCAGCTCATGATAGCTTCATTACCTTTTAAAAACAAATCCACTTAATGAAAAATTCCAAACCCACCATCCTTGTTGTAAACGACGACGGCATTACCGCTCCCGGTATAAAAGCTTTAATTGATGTGATGAAAGATCTTGGCCGGGTTGTGGTGGTGGCACCAGACAGTCCGCAATCGGGCATGGGGCATGCCATTACCATTGGCAAGCCATTGCGCTTTGATAAGGTTGATATTTACGAAGGTGTTGAAATGTACCGCTGCTCGGGTACCCCGGTTGATTGTGTAAAGCTGGCGGTTAACTCTGTATTCAAGGGTGAAAAGCCTGATCTGTGTGTTTCGGGTATCAATCATGGGTTGAACAACTCTATTAACGTGTTGTATTCAGGTACCATGTCGGCAGCGGTTGAAGGGGCTATTGAGAGTATCCCGTCTATCGGTTTTTCATTGGATGATTTTACCTTGCAGGCTGATTTTAGTCACTGCAAAAAATATGTACGCGAGCTTGCCCTGCAAGTTTTGGAGAACGGGTTACCTGCTGCTACCTTGTTGAATGTAAACTTCCCGGCAGGTGGCGATCTGAAAGGGATTAAGATCTGCCGCCAGGCTAATGCCAAATGGGCCGAGGAATTTGATGAACGTATCGATCCGCATAAAAGACCATATTACTGGCTTACCGGTGTGTTTCAGCTAAACGATGCCGGTGAGGACACCGATGTGTGGGCATTGGAACATAATTATGTATCGGTTGTGCCGGTGCAGTTTGATATGACGGCTTACCACGCCATGCCTATATTAAATAACTGGACCTTTAATGTGTAGCTTGCGCAATACAATTAACCCATGAAATACTATTTAGTAGCGGGCGAAGCATCCGGCGATTTGCATGGGGCCAACTTAATGAAGGCCCTGAAAGAGCGCGACCACCAGGCTGAATTCCGCTACTTTGGCGGCGACCTGATGCAGGCCGAGGGTGGTACGCTGGTTAAGCATTATGCTGATATGGCCTTTATGGGTTTTATTGAGGTGGTGGCTAACCTGCAAACCATCCTAAAAAACATGGCCTTTTGTAAGCAGGATATTTCTGCTTATCAGCCTGATGTTTTGATACTGATAGATTTCCCCGGCTTCAATCTGAAAATAGCCGAATACGCTAAAAAGAATGACCTGCTGGTTTGCTATTATATTTCGCCAAAAGTTTGGGCCTGGAACCAGAAACGGGTACTGAAGATAAAAAGGGTGGTCGACCATATGTTCTGTATCCTTCCTTTCGAGGTTGATTTTTACAAACAATGGGGCATGCAGGTTGATTATGTGGGCAACCCGCTGCTGGATGCCACCGCAGCTTTTAAGCCCGATGCTGAGTTTTATGAGCACAACCATCTGCCCAAAAAGAAAATAATTGCATTGCTGCCCGGTAGCCGTAAACAGGAGATCAGCCGTTTATTGCCCGATATGCTGGGTGTAACAGAACAATTTGCCGACCATCAATTTGTAATAGCAGGGGCGCCATCATTTAATGTAGATTTTTACACGCAATTTTTAGGCGAGAAAAAAATCCCCGTACTATTTAATGCCACCTATGATTTGTTGACCAATGCCGATGCGGCTATCGTTGCGTCGGGCACCGCTACACTGGAAACGTCCTTGTTCAACGTTCCGCAGGTGGTAGTATATAAGGGAAACCCGGTATCTATCGGCATAGCGCGTATGCTGGTGAAAATACGATTCATATCGTTAGTGAACCTAATTATGGATAAGTTGGTGGTGAAGGAATTGATCCAGCAGGATTGCTCCCCGCAAACTATCGCTACGGAACTGGATCTGATCGTTAACAATAAAAGCTATCGCGATACTATGCTCAGCAACTATGATGAGCTTGATGTACGGATGGGCCAGCCCGGCGCATCTGCAAAAACCGCCGCTTTAATTATAAAATACGCTGCAAAAAAATAGAGCCCTGCAAAATGCTGAGCTCTATCTTTTTCATAGGTAATGTAAAGATGGTAGATGTTATATCGATCAGGCTGCCACGCTTTGTAGCTGCGCAGCTACCTGTTTGTTGCTGATTACAAATTTGTTTCTATCTCTGAAAGCTTTTAAGTCTTCCATTAATAGGTTTTTAAGTTCGTTATCAAAACGTGCAACTAATTTACTTGTTGATGGTTTGTTATAAGTTTTCATAGGTAGATGTATTTGTCGGTTTAATGTGTTTATATAATTAAGCAGCAAGTTTACTATCAATTGTGTATTGTTGTTTCGCTTTAAAAGCTTTTAAGTCGTTCATTATTAACTCTTTTAATTCCTTATCAAAACGGGCTACTAATTTGCTTGTTGCTGGTTTGTTATATGTTTTCATGGTATGTAGGGTTAAAATTTAGTCGTTCTTTTTGTTAGTATCTGTATCTGTTAAATTTTCATTTCTTCGTTTCGCTTCCTTGTATTGCCTTAGCAATTGTTCCTGGTCGCGGGCATCTTCCGGCTTTTCCGGGTTTAATGGGTTTTCCCATTTTTGCTCTTCCACTTTCTGATTATCTTTTTTTTGAGTTACCATAATAGTGTCGTTTGATGTGTACTATTCCAAATTGATGCCAAAGCCCGGGCTGCATCAAAAAATAGTCATCATTAAATAAGATTATTTTTACAATAGGATGTAAATCAGTCAAAAACGGCAATTTTATACCGATTTAGAAAATGGTATTGAAGGAAATTTTGTAGTAAAATTTATAACAGTAGTGTTGTGTAGAGTAGTCAGCACTATACACTGGTAGACTTATTTTGCATACTTTTATGGTTAAGCAAGTGCACAATTATGGCTATTGTTGATAATACCATACCCACAACACACACACCTGCCCAATGAAAATTGCCCCAAAGCGAACTAACTAAGAAAGTACCCGCAGCGCCTCCAAGGAAGTAGGATACCATATATATAGTATTAATGCGGTTACGTGCGGCGGGATCAAGCGAAAATATGATTGCCTGATTTGAGATGTGGGTAGCCTGAACACCCATATCCAATATAATTACACCAACTACCAGCCCAATTATACTATGGCCCGAAAATATAAACACCACAAATGATACTAAAACCAACAGCAACGTAAAGAAGGATAACTTAAAAGGATCCATTTTATCACTCAGCCTGCCCATTAAACCGGCTGCTATAGCTCCAAATGCGCCAACCAAACCAAATAACCCTGCTACATCGCTGCCCATGTTAAAGTTTTCTTTCAGCAGGAAAACTATGGTGGTCCAGAATGCGCTGAAGCAGGCAAAGCATAAGGCACCCCTTAAAGCCGCAAATCTCAACTTAGGTTCAGCCTTGAAAAGATGAACTAGCGATTTCATCAGGTTTTTGTAACTGCCTTTATAATCAGGTTCAACCTCAGGCAAAAAGAAGAACACCATTGCTAACATTAATACCATTAAGCCTGCTGCAATATAAAACATGGCCCTCCAGCCGAAGTGCGCGCCTATGAATCCGCTTATGGTGCGGGATAATAGTATACCTATTAACAGTCCGCTCATTACCACACCAATCTTTTTTCCCCTTTCCTGGGGTTTTGCAAGGTGGGCAGCCATAGGTATAAGCAATTGCGGGATGAGCGATGCCACGCCAACCAAAAAACTGGCCAGGATCAGTAAATTTATATCCGGAGCCATAGCTGCGGCTAATAAAGCAACAATAGCTGCCACAAAAGTATACAGCATTAATTTTTTGCGCTCAAACATATCGGCCAGCGGCACAATAAAGAACATGCCTGCGGCATAACCCATCTGGGTGATCATTGATACACGGCCTGCAATTCCGTTACTTATTTTAAAGCTGTGCGCAATATCTCCCAGTAAAGGTTGGTTATAGTAAATATTTGCCACCACAAGGCAGGTGGTAATAGTCATTATCCATAAGGTAAAGGAGGTAAGTTCGGGTGTTTTTTTGGTGGCAGCGCTGGATGTCATTTATAAAATTTAAAAGATTTGTACAAAAATGGGAAAGCATTTTTATGTTGATGTATACTGAACGTAATATTTTTCTATCCCATCATTGTAATAACATTGATGGAGAAATAATCTATTGAAGCCTATTTTTATAATATTTTGCCTTCAATGTTAAATTTTGAGCGATTTTTCTCTTAAAAAATTAGATTTTACACTTTTTAACTTTGTTTTAACGTGTTTTTTTAGGAAAAATAAAAATGTGGCAAGTTTTTTATACTTAATAACCTAAAATGACGTTTTTGTGACAGGTTTTTGTTTCAAAAGATAAAAAGTAAATAATAATTGAAAAATTATGATGTTGGTAATGTTTTGTTTCAATTGTTGCCATTAAAACAAACTTATGTAATTAACATTAAAAATAATTGAAAATAAATTAGGATATTACTTTCATTGGTGTTATCTTTACACTGTTGAAAAACATTAGAAAAGTCTTCTCATAATTTAGGTTTATAATTGGTTAGTAAAGGCCCCTGCCCATCAGGGGCTTTACTTATTTTATAAGGTCTTGTTTTCCTACAAAAGATCCTCAGCTTCTGCACCGCGATTTTAATGAACTTTAATAAACAGATTTTATTATTTGCTAATTATGTTTTATAATTGAATTAATAAATGTCTCGCAAACATATAAAATTCAACATTAAGTAATTATTATGTTTTATAGTTATTAATTTGCGAGGACTAATAGCATAGGTCATAATACCAGCTTATAATAAGCCAACCAATAATAAAACCATTTACCTGAAAATTTAGCATGATTACAGCTTGTAAAAAACATATAGTATCGGCCCTGGTACTTGTTAGCTCAGTATTTATAACCGGCATTGCCACCGCGCAAATAATAACTATACCGGTTGAAACACAGCACAACGCCATTGTATTACAAACCGATGCAGATAAAAATCTGAAGATGGTTTATTTAGGCACCAGGCTCAATAATCAGGATGAATACACGCAGATTCAAAAGATGTATAAGCAAAGCGATGACTCGGGTATTCTTAATGATGCTTATACGCCATCGGGTTCGGCTAATTTATCAGAACCGGCTATAACAGTTATTCATGCTGATGGCAATACATCGCTAAACCTGGTTTATGTAAGTCATGCGGTTACCAAAATTGATGATGATGTTTCATTGTTAACGGTTACGCTAAAAGATCCCGTATATGATTTCCAGGTAAAGCTGTGTTATAAAACCTTTTTTAAAGAGGATGTTACCGAACAATTGTCGGTAATTGAACATCACGAAAAAGGAACAGTTACTTTAAGCAAATTCGCATCAGCTAATCTTTACTTAAAAGCTGATGGCTTTTGGCTGAAACAATATCACGGTAACTGGGCATCAGAAATGCAGCCTGAAGAATCAAAACTTACACACGGCATCAAAACCATCGATACCAAACTGGGTGCCCGTGCCGATCTGTATGAGTCATCTGCTTTTATGATATCGCTGGATAAACCGGCAACTGAGGATGAAGGCAAAGTATTATACGGTGCAATGGAATGGTCGGCTAATTTTAAGATCGATTTTGAACTTGACCCCGCCAATAATTTAAGGCTGATAGCCGGTATGAATAATGCCGCATCCGAATATCATTTAAAACCGGGTGAAGAGTTTACTACACCGGCTTTCCTGTACACTTATTCCGATCATGGTAAGGGCGATGCCAGCCGTAAGCTGCAAAGCTGGGCACGCAAATATAAAATTGTTGATGGCGAAGGCCCACGGCTCACATTATTGAACAATTGGGAATCGACCTATTTTGATTTTAATGAAGATAAGCTAAAGGAATTGCTAAAGGATACCAAAAAACTGGGAGTCGACCTGTTTTTGCTGGATGATGGCTGGTTTGGCAATAAATATCCGCGTAATGGCGATAATGCAGGACTGGGCGATTGGCAGGAGAATAAGAAGAAATTGCCAAATGGTATCGGTTCGTTAGTAAAAGAGGCAACGGCTGATGGTGTAAAGTTTGGGATATGGATAGAGCCTGAAATGGTTAACCCTGCCAGCGATCTGTATCACAAGCATCCGGATTGGGTGATCAAACAGCCAAATCGCCCCGAAAAATATTTCAGGAACCAATTGGTTCTCGATCTATCGAATCCTAAAGTGCAGGATTATGTATTTAGTATAGTTGACAGCCTGTTCATTAAAAACCCAAATCTGGCTTATATTAAGTGGGATTGTAACGCAGTTATATATAACGCTTATTCCAGCTATTTGAAAAAGGATCAGTCGCATTTATATATCGACTATGGCCGGGGCTTATATAATGTGATGGCACGGATGCGGGCAAAATACCCTAAAGTGCCCATGATGCTATGCTCAGGCGGTGGCGGCCGTGTTGATTATGGCGCGCTGCAATATTTTACCGAATATTGGCCTAGCGATAATACCGAACCTTTGGAGCGTGTATATATACAATGGGAATATTCCTACTTTTTCCCGGCTATTGCGAGCTCAAACCATGTGACCAACTGGGGCAAGGAGCCTATTAAATACAGGGTTGATGTAGCCATGATGGGCAGGCTGGGTTTTGATATTGTGGTAAGCAAGCTAACTGAACAAGAGCTTGATTTCTGCCATGAGGCATTAAAGAATTACGATAACCTGAAAGATATTATATGGCATGGCGACCAGTATCGCTTACAAAGCCCCTGGGATAATGATGCCGCATCATTAATGTATGTAAACAGTTCACGGTCGCAGGCAGTAGTGTTTAATTACCTGGTTAATAACAGGTATAACAGCGGCACAAAAGCCCCTGTCAGGCTGAAGGGACTTGATCCGCAGAAGAAATACCAGGTTAAAGAAATTAACCTGTATGGAGGTGCAAAATCATCAATTCAGGATAACCTGGTACTTACTGGTGATTTCCTGATGACGGTTGGGATTAATCCCGATGTAAATGAAGGGCGCACAAGCGTGGTTTTGCAGCTTGATGAAGTGAAATAAGTCTCGGATTTTTATTCCTGATTGGTGTAAATAATGATATTTTAACGCAAAAACGATTAAAACTTATATTATTGCAAATTATAGCTTAAGCGCACGTTAATGGTGCGCTTTTTTGTTGTAAGTAACTGACCTCATAATATATCAAAACAAGTAAATGAAAATTAAATATTTCTTATTTACAGCGCTATTTGCTGTTTCTACAATTTGCCTGCATGCGCAGGATAACCTGGTAAATTCATTAAAAACAAACAAAAGCGATAGTAGTAAACAAAAATTCAGGTTTACCGAGATCATTAACCTGGAGAACACTTCTATAAAAAATCAGGGATCATCGGGCACATGCTGGAGCTATTCAACAAACTCCTTTTTGGAGTCGGAGATGATCCGCATGGGTAAGCCGCAGGTTAACCTGTCGGCAATATATAGTGCACGCTGTGCTTACATTGAAAAAGGGAGAAACTATGTACGTATGCATGGTGCAGTATCATTGGGTGATGGCGGCGAATCACATGATGTAATTAATATGTACCGCAAATATGGCGCGATCCCTCAAAGTGTTTATAGTGGCTTAAATTATGGCACAACCGTTAACAAATTTGGCGAACTATCAGCCGTAATGGAAGGCATATTAAAAGCAGTAGTTGAAAACCATAATGGCACGCTAACACCAAACTGGATTACCGCTTACACAGCCGCCATTGATGCTTATTTGGGTAAAGTGCCCGAAAGCTTTACTTACGATGGTAAAACATATACGCCCCAAACATTTGCACAACAAGTAGTCGGTATCAACCCGGATGATTATATAGAGTTTTCATCTTTTACAGATCATCCGTATTACAAAAAATTTACGCTTTTAGTACCTGATAACTGGTCGTTCGATCAGGTTTATAATCTGCAATTAAATGATGTTACCACTATAATTGATAACGCTTTAAAAAAGGGGTACACTGTGGCATGGGCGACTGATGTAAGCGAAAAAAGCTTCAGCTGGAACAATGGTGTGGCCTTTGTACCTGAAGTGCCTTACGATGAAATGACTGCTAAGCAAAAAGAGGAAATGTTTAACGGCCCAAAGCCTGAAATGAAAATAACACCTGAAGTACGCCAGCAGGCATTTGACAATTACTCAACTACCGACGATCATGGTATGCACATTGTTGGTTTAGCAAAAGATCAGAATGGCAAAGAGTATTATATAGTTAAAAACTCATGGGGCCCAAGCAACGATTATAAGGGTTATATTTATGTAACCAAGGCTTTTGTGCAATATAAAACTACTGCCTTTTTACTGCATAAAGGTGCAATCCCTCAGGATATATTGAAAAAGATAGGTATCTGAAATATCAAAGAATCAAGATTGAATGCACAGCCATCAGCTGTGCATTTTTTATGCCCCGGCAATACGGATAGCTGTATACAAGGTAAGGATCCCCAAAATGGTCATGAACAGAGTAATTAGTTTGGGGTGCCTCGCTTTGCTTTCGGGCAGGAAATCGCTGGCACCAATGTACAGGAAGAAACCGGAGATGAGCGCTAATAACAACCCCAGGTTTTCTGCTGGTAATTTATAAAACAGGGTAGATAATGCGCCTAATAGCGGAGCAATGGCATTTGTTATCAGCCATTTAAAGGCATTGCGCCTGCTGCCGTTCTCTTTTAATATAACGTTGGTTGTATTAATACCATCGGCAAAATCATGCACTAAAACTGCTACGGCCACCAAACTGCCAATGGCTAATGATATATGAAAAGCCAGGCCTATAGCCATACCATCCAAAAAGCTGTGCAGTGTTAAGCAAATAGCCGCAATTTTGCCCCTTAAACCAGCGCTTGCATTATCATTTATTTTATGCTGATTAAAGTGAAAGGCCAAACGATCAAGCAATAAATAGATCACAAAGCCAAGGCCTGCCATTGACGTAACTTCTCTTATACCGTAAGTTTTAGCGGCCAGTTCAATCGCCGTGGGCAAAAGATCAAAAAAAGCTACACCTATAACCGCGCCAGCGCTAAAGCCCAATATCAGGTATAATTTACTATGAAATCTTAAAGCTAATAATCCGCCCAGTAGGGTTGACACGAAAGTAGCTATACAGATTAAAATGATCACGGCAGTTAAATATAAATTGATAACATTAGCAGGGGCAAAGGTACAAATTAAACGCACAAAAGCAACATAGTTGCTTTTGTGCGTTTAAGAATAACAATGCTTTAACATATACAATGTATCCGAAAAAAAAAGTTTAAAATAAAGACCAGATCGGGATTGACCTGGCCTTTTATGAAAGTGCTGATTACCCTAATATCAGCACTAAACAAACCTGAAGCGATTTGTTTGACGAGAAAACATTGTTATGCACTGTGATTGTGTTTTTTTAATGTATTAAAATACTCTGAAGGCGAAAGGCCTGTAAACTTTATAAATGCCCTGAAAAATGTGGTGCGTGAGGTAAAGCCTATCTCCCAGCAAATACCTTCGAGGGTTAGTTGTTTCCATTCCTGGTCTTCAATATGATTTTTTAGATATTCTATCCTTCTTTGGTTAATAAAATCCTGGAAATGCAGGTTAAACTCGCTGCTTATTAAATTTGATAAATGATGCGCAGGTATGCCTGTTTGTTCCGAAAGATCTTTAACAGTTATCCCCTTGTTGAGATAAGGTTTTGTCTGACTGATTATATTATCTAAAATAAGGAGGTATTCATCCTTCTTTTTTGAATTGAAAAGTTGCTTAATGCTAAGGTCTTTATCGTTTTCAGATATAGTAGCATGTGTTTTTTGAATTGCTGAAGAGGCAGAAGGATGCGTATAATTAGCCAGGTTAAGCCCGGCTTGTTCAAGACTGTAAAGAATATGTGGGTTAGCGATTAAAAAAACCAGCACCAGCAGTAAAATAAACGACATGGTGGTATCGCTTACAAAATCAACACTGATAAAACTTACGCTGACGATCCTTTGAACCAGCAATAAGGTGAATAAAATGATCAGCGTGATATTGAAAATTTTTATCCAATTTACTAAACGGTAATTGTAATGTGTTGGGATCAGGTGCCGTTTACGTTCAAACTTTATAATGCATATACTTTGCATTACGGTGTAATAGATCCATAATAGAGATTTAGCG
>Ga0302185_10002509_pt1 | contig 11985 bp, 8 predicted proteins | sample II_Bog_E1_1_FD_200231 | JGI IMG/M metagenome (GOLD analysis project Ga0302185, IMG submission 200231) | Peat permafrost microbial communities from Stordalen Mire near Abisko, Sweden - II_Bog_E1_2 | ecosystem: Environmental > Terrestrial > Soil > Wetlands > Peat | place: Sweden: Abisko, Stordalen... | reverse complement strand
AAGTGAAGCAAGTTCATGCTCGTCAAAGATCACTAATAAGGCCCGCTCCAAAAATATAATTCTTTTGATGAGATACGATATGTCTAACTGCTTCTACAATTCTTAACTGCAGGCTTCATATATTTTTAGTGGATTACCATTTTGACAGCATCCAAAAAGTGAACAAATTTTATAGCCTACATAGCGTATATAACAAATAAAATTGAATTGATCTGAATTTATCTTTGTTTCTTTGTCGTAAAGAAACAGCTTATTGCCCAAACTTATGGAATAGCAAAGTTCGTTGTAAGAATTGATGATTAAGAATAGCCCCATAACAGTCCCGATTAATCCTCCAACATAGGATAAAAATCCATCAACCTTTTAAAAAGTTCGAGTATAATAAGATAATTTTGGAGATTTTCTAAAATTTACTTAAACATAAATATCGAATGCAGTTGGAACAGCATAAGATTGAAAAACATCCGTCACAAGAAGGCCATCTTCTACGGTCGGAGCAAAGAATGGCAAAACACTGCTATCACTCGATATTTAATAATGCTGCACTTCGGGTATTGCTAAGATACCTAAACTGGTCGTAAACCGAAAAAGGTTTCTGTCCTACACGTAGTATCTTTTATAAACTTGACTTTAGGATGGATTTAGTTGGGTATTGATTACTAACATAAAAAAACTAAAATATTCTTACGTGGTTTGTTTATTAATAATTTCTGCATCTGTAAGACAGTTACCATGTCGAGTTGGATCACATTTCATCACTCTTATTGAAATTTGTTAAAATGAAGAAATTATCTTACCTTAGATTTGAAACTGGTAATTTAGTGGAGGGCATAAATATGAAGACATACCATAATCGTTAAACATGGTTTCAAAATCAGTGCCATATTGAAAATGCTCCTATGTGCAAGCTTACAAAGGCACTTCAGTAATTTATGAATTTCCATTGTCATCATACTTCTCTTGTCTAAGTATCACTTCAAATGCCGTATAGGTAGGATCACTAAAATCAAATTAGAGAATACTAATAGCGAACATAAAATCGCCATTTGGCCCAAAAGTTACATTAGAAGGGCTTGGTATTATTTAATACGAAGAGCTGGAGGTTGCAGTTACATTGACTTTGTTAATCATGTCAAGCCATGAATTTGATAAAAAAATAAGGATGATAATAATAATGATGATTGACGCGAAACCGCCAGTTGCTGTCTTATACTAGCTTTCTCCTTTATATCTGAAGAACTGAGTTGCTGGAAAGAAATCTATTTTTTGAATAAAAGAGCGTAAACACTTCAAAATTTTGGCCATGATTTAATGCTTATTTTATTTAAAATTATTATAACTCTTGGAAAAATAATTAAGGCATTTGGATATTAAGCAGATAAAAAAATTATTTAAATTTTATTGTTAGGCGATATCCTTTTGCTGGCAATAACTCTATGCACCAGTTTTCCTCTTCACTATTTATACAATTAATTGAATGATTAGACGTATTTATTGTTTGTTATCGGAGTGGAGATATCTGCAATTTAGAGATTTGTAAAAAAAGTCAATTATATCACTGATAAAGTAAAACCAATGATTCAGCAAATTATGAAAGGTATTTGAACTATAATTATAAAGAATTGAAGAAGATTAAAAAAGATAATTGTTTAAAATAATATTCGAATCGATTAATAATTGAAATACAATTATAATAACTCATAAATCATTGCCTCCTTTCTTATGCAGATAATGCTGCATTTGCTGTTTGTGTTTAATACTTTGTTTTTATTACATTTCCTTGAAATAGGTGTCCCCGATGAAAGAGTCCATGCCTTCGAAGGAATTCTTGTCTTGAATTATGTTGTTGTTGTTGATGGTTCTATATCTCTATTGGTTGATCTTTTGCATGAGAAAAGGGTTTGCATTGGAGAGGATCTTTTTGTGCTTGAGGCCTCCGTCCTGGTCTTGGGACAGCAACGTTTTTATTTTGGCCCTGAGAGAGCCAACACTGCTGCTCTTGATTGTCTAGCAGGAACTTGCACTCATTTCGGACTCGTACTTTCTCGGCTTCGGAACCATCTCTATTTGGTCCTTTTAGGCAAAGTCCTGTTCAGTTTATTTGATGTATTTCTCCTCGCTGCTATTCGGGTTGAACTTCTTCTCCAACTGTCTTTTTATCTTAAACTTTTCCCTGAGTTACTTGGCTTCGTCCAATGTGATTTAGTCCTGCAGATGAAGTGAAGCAAGTTCATGCTCGTCAAAGATCACTAATAAGGCCCGCTCCAAAAATATAATTCTTTTGATGAGATACGATATGTCTAACTGCTTCTACAATTCTTCACTGCAGGCTTCATAAACCTTCATGAGCGTACAATTTTTAAAACATCCCAAAAGGGAACAAATTTTATAGCCTCCATAACATATGTAATAGATAATATTAAATTGATCTGAATTTATCTTTGTTTCTTTGTCGTAAAGAAACAGCTTATTGCCCAAACTTATGGAATAGCAAAGTTAGTTGTAAGAATTGATGATTAAGAATAGCCCCATAACAGTACCGATTAATCCTCCAACATAGGCTAAGAAATCATCTACTTTTTGGAAAGTCCGATTATAAAAGGCTAATTTTGGAGATTTTCTAAAATTTACTGTCACATAAGTTCCGCCAACAATTGGAGCAGCATAGTGCTAAAAAATATCAGTTACGAGAAAGCCATCTTCCACAGTCTGACTACCGAAGAACGGCAAAAGGCTGTTATCTGTTGATATTTAATATTGCTGTACTTCTGGTGTAGCTAAAACACCTAAATTGGTCGTGAATGAAAAATGGTTCCTGTCCTAAACGTAGTACCTTTTATAAACTTGACTTTAGGATGGATTTAGTTGGGTATTAACTACTACCATAAAAAAATTAAAAAATCCTATTTTATTTTGTAAATCATTAATTTGTGCATCTGAAAGACAATTATTATGTCGAGATGTATTACATTTCTTAACATACATTGAAAATTGTTAATAAACTGGAGAAGCTAACTTCCCTTGTATTTCAAACTGATAATTTAGGGGAGGGCATAACCATTGAGATAGATTGTAAGTGTTAAACATGCTTTCATAATCAGAGCCATATTGAAAATGATCTAAAGTGCAAGCTTACAAAGACACTTCAGTTGATAAGGAATTCGTGTTCGGAATATACTTTTCTTGCTGAAGGATCACTTCAAACGCAGTATAGGTAGGATCACTAAAGTTTACTCCGATAATATTGACAGCAAACATAAAGTCGCCAGCTGGTCCCATAGTTACATTAGAAAGACTCGGTATAATTTAAAACTAAAAATTAGAAGCTGCCGTAACAGTGACTTTGTTAATCATATCTAACCCTGTATTTGTAAAGAGAATGAAGAAGATGATAATGATGAAGAGCGATACAAAACCACCTGTTGCTGTTTTGTACTAAGTTTCTCCTTTATATCTGAGGAATTGGGTTGCTGGAAAGAAATCTATTTTTTGGAAAAAAGAGCGTATCAGTTTAAGGATTTTCATGCAGTTATGCTTTAGAATGATTATAATAATAAATATATCAGTTTTTATCAGGCCTAATTATTTATAATTAATTGCTCTGTGATATCATTTTACTGACAATATAACTCTATGCACAAGTACTTTTCCTTCGCTATATATAAAAATTAGTTTAATAATTATAATATACTTTATATTATGAGCGGCATGGGCCTATCTGCAGTTTAGACACTTGTACACCCTTAGTTATATAGGTCGAAGGTCTTGTGGATATCGTCATCGAAAATAGGATTATAATCGAAGGGCTCATTGACAAATACTTAAGAAAGCAAAAGTCTAATCTTATTGAAAATAATGAAATGGAATCGGAAGATTTCGAAGGACCAATGACAACTTTGGATTTAATTTAAGAAGAAGAATAGTAATAGTAAGCAACCAAAAATAATGTATTCAATTACTATTTGGAAGAGCACAAATAAATTCTCATTTAACAACATCCAGATTATTCAATGAATCAAATTATAGCTAAAGCTGCTGCAGATTTTAAAAATTTGGATAATGCATCGAAAGTTCCATACATTCGAGCATATCTCAAGAATCATAAGTGTAAAACAAATTCTATTAAATATTCTTTCGATGAGGAGGTACGACCAAACTATACTACCAATGCCATATCCTCAAATTACAGCCATTTTCCTTTCAATTCCTATTATTCAGTGAATAATTAAGATTAATACTCTAAAAGAATTAATATGAATGCTATATTTAGACCAAATTTTTAGGATTAGTATCATACACCTGAAAATTTTAATGATTACAAAAATTCAAAAGAAATTAATATGGGGGAGACTACTTCAAGTTATAGGAAGGAACGAGGAGAAAAAGATCTTGAGTCACGATTAAAATATGATCAAAAGAATGGGCAAAGAGATAAAGTAGATAAAAATACCAATAATTTGCACGAAAACGAGAAAGAAAAATCTGAGTTTCAGACACTGAGATCCTTGTTTAAAAAACTGCAAAGCAATACTTGATTTAAAAGTTTTATTTGGCATTTTATTAAAGTATATTGATTAAGCTCTCTCAAGTTTAATGTTATCAAGAAAATAGCATAATCTGGATTTACGATTATTTTAAAAATATAAATGAAGAGATCAAAAGTTATTAAAATATGAAAATTCTAAATTTCTCAGCAATTGCTGAGATTGTAATCATTAATCAGATATTTTATATTTATTTTCTGAAATTATTTTGAACAATAATGTAAATAAACTACAATTATCTTTAGTAATTGACTTTCCAACATGCTTTTTAGTTAGATTTATGCACATTGACAGATTTATATAATCTTTAAACACCAAACCTACAAAGGAAAATCAGAATATGAGTGATTATCTATATAATTTTTAAATACAAAGAACTTTATGAGCCTCATTTTGAAAAAAAAGTCATATGATCTTACTTCCTGCGCTTCGACGGATGGGGACAGCTCGGAAGAAAGAGAAGAAGAGATTAGTTCCATCAAAACTAATCCTTTAAAGCACAAAACCGAACTCTGTAAAAATTTTTCATAACTTGGGAGATGCCCCTATGGATATAAATGCCGATTTGCTCATGGAACTCATGAATTGGTTAATCTACCTGCTGTCCAAGCCTTCAAAAAAAGAAAATGCAACGGGTTTTGGAAAAATGGATTTTGCTCTTATGGCCAGAGATGCCAGTTTTGCCATTAATAGGTAAAATGGCAAACTCAAGCTGTGCTTGAAGGGTTGAAGAGTGTTCATACGAACGTTACTTCACGTGATGGCTCTAAGCTTTTAGCGTTGCTTAGACAGAGATGATATTTATACTGCATTATACTACCAATTTTGTAGTTAAACTACTTTTTTTCATAGAACATAGCGAATTCTTAGAAACAATAGTAATTTATTTGAACTAATGAATGATAGCTACTCAATAGATTGATATTTTTACTTCAATTTCATTTTAATGGATGGTTTAAACTTTACCAGTTCATTGCCAACAATTGATATTATTGAAAATAAAGTTGAATAAAATATATTAAACTCTTATCAACTCAATTTAATCTTCTTTAACTAAAATACCAATACTTAAAATTTATTAATTACTTTTCAAAGATAATCTCATTCAAGATGACATATATTTTTTAAAGTCAACATCCATGATCCAGACTATTATCTAGGCAAATGATTTAGTCTAACTACGCTGCTACTGATGATTGATTTCAATATCTATGTTATTTCTAATATTTTCAATACCATTTAAAATATCTTATAAATAAATGATCTCATTGACATAACTTTAAATTATTTTAAATGGAGAACGAGGATTATAGTAGTCTAGTCCAACTTATGCAACGGTCGATCAACTGTCTCACTGACCAGGATCGTAATATCCGCAAAACAGGACTCACTACTCTTACTAAATAGCTATAAAAAGCTAGTACCAGCAATTTTAGGGCATTGATGCTGGGTACTAACCTTGCAAAAAATTTGATACACACCCTCAACGATCCTATTGAAATGAATCGCTAATTAACCCTTGGTCTCCTTGAGAAATTTATTAAGAGTATCAAAAAGAGAGAGGATCTAAATATCAAAAAGTAAGAAACATAGCCAATCATTCAAAACCTTGTAGCTCGTATTAGCAGTACACCTTTTCTCGAGAAAAGTGAAGATCTCAGATAAAGAATAATTGTATTGCTAAAAGAGTGTATAGTGTTCAAGTAAGCTTTTCTTTTTAACATTTCAGAATTAAGTAATGCTCTTGCTAAATGTTTAGGTGACCCTTCCTCAACCATTAAGCAAGTAAATCTCACCTAATAAAGTAATCTTGTAAGCTGATCGATGAAATGTGCAAGGAAGTTCGTCAAGTGATCGGAAAATATGCAACTTCAATTATCAAAGCACTTTCAGAAAATCTTAAGCATAACAAATTTCAAGTCAGAAAAACTACCGTTTCCACGATTGCCAAGCTACTTGTTACTGAGGGGGCAGGTGACAACTTTCAACATATTAATAATAATATCAAATTAGTCCTTTCAGATCCAAAGGCAGATGTTCGTCGTGCCTCTATGGAGTGTACCGCCCATTTGCTCAAATACATGGCTCCAAAGTACTTGAAACAAGTGTAACCAATATTAGTTAGCTGTTTATTATCCGGTTTATGTGACTAAACCGCTGAAAATGTGTCTCGCTGTACATAATTGCTCTAAGAGTGTGGAAAAAGCATTGAGGAGTTGTATGGCTAAGAGGATATGAAGGAGTGATCAAGTATTGATATGAATGTAAATAAATAAAATGTAAATTGAATGAATTCCCTTTAACCTAACAAAGTGAAAAAATATAAGAAGTTGTTCCGATGAATAATAATTAAATTATATAATACTCTATACAATAAAATTACTTGCTGTCTTATAAATTCGATATGATAGCTTAGTTTCTGAAAAACACTTTTAGCTATACACATGAGAAGACAAGCCAATAAAATAAAGAGCAAGATTAAGGTTTCCTTCCAAATGAACTAGCAGGAAAAATACTTGACTTGGAAATTGAATGTGATAGCGCGAGTGTTACGAATTAAAAAATTACTGATCTTATCACTCTGTATACAGTACATTATGGCTAAATTAGGATGCTGTCGAACATTATGAAGCCATTGACTGCCAAAAATACAAAGTATATTAGATGAGAATGCGTATGTTTTTATCCAAGCCAACCATCGCCAATATAATAAAAGGAAAATCTGGCTCTCTGGTGATGAAAAAGGACACGTTGCAGAAGAATGCAGTTCATGCACAAATTAACTCCAAATAATAGGTGATCAGAATCATTTAAAAAACATAGAAAAGTGTTGAAAGTCATAAAAAGCTGAGAGATCAATAAATATAGGCTCAACATCAGAATCTCGAAAAAAGGATTTAGCGACGCAAATCAATGAGTAACAAGTCTGCGAAATCCGACAGCAATGATGATTTACCTGAATGCAGCTAAGCAGCTCATAAATAACCAATGAATCTGAGACTGCTTCTTACTGACATTAAAGGTCGCAATGTCAAGAGAGTATTCATCTGATTTTTTTAATGTGTATAATAAGAAAGCGGGCAAATATATATTACAATGAGACCTAGAAACAATCTCAAAATATAGGAAAGGAATGCTATTATCATACGATCATAGCCCTCTGAAAGTGATATTTCGGATGATATAAGTTAAGGCCATTCTTTTTCACTGAGTGCAAAATGCTTCATTGATTTACTTGATCAAACTATCACTAAAAATATGAGGATGGAGGTTAATCTCAGTTCTGAGAGAAAAGAAAATGACTTCTATGTTTATGACAAGAAGCTTGTCAGCAGTATCAAAATAACCGAAAATTCGCTAATCTTTTCGCGTAAGAAATTGTAAAGGGAGTAGGTAAGAGTGGATGCTAACCCGCTAAAATTGCCAAACAAGCTCATCTATTTTGAGTATGAATGCAAATTTTGATTATCTGCTATAAACTGATCAGATTTTATTCTTTCTTAATTATCTAAAATCGTAGTAATAATAATATGTATGAGCTTAATCGCGTTTTTTGTTTCCCATAGAGCAATTCCCGTGACTTTGGATCCAAGTATTTTGGTGTAATATGAACAATTATTTTATATCAAAGCTAATTAAAAAATCAACGTATTGCATGCAGTATTGCAATGAGCTTGCTCAAATGAAGCAACCCTTTTTTTGAGGTTCCATCCATGAAAATGAGGTAAGTATGAAAGGGATCTTTTGTTCCTACATCATTGGTGTAATTGATTTCCGACCTGGTGAATAGTTCTGTGCTTTTGTCTTCCTGTCAGGTGTCATATAGCTTGATCTCTATGCGTCTGTATTTGGAATGATTCTCTTATCCCATCTATTAATTCCTGTCTTCTCAGTTCTTTGCTGCTGCATTTTCTAGAAATAAATGATTATAGAGTATTTCGAAACTGTTCAAGATTAATATTAATTTATTCTTCATAAGCTATATGAATCTAATTAATTCTGAGAAACAGTGGCACTTCAAAACTCTTGAATAAGAAAATCTTTGTTTTCATTAATGATCAGATTCATTATTTTATGCCAAAGATGCAGTATCGAGCGTGGGATCATCGTCTATTAATCATTTGTATCCTTATCTTTTTTATTTGTTTTGCTATTTTTGAGTTCATAATTCGCATAATTATAATTATGTTGAGCAGAGTGGTCCCAGCCATTCGATTCACCTTCTCTATTCGTCTAAAAGGCCCCGCATCCCAGAGAAGCAAGGACCCTAATTAGCCCGAAATAAAGCAAAAGCGTGAATAAAATTTTTTCTCTGATTACTCCCCCGAAACAAAAGAATTGTACTTCTTTCTAACTTAGCTATAAATACGGATTCACGCCCTCATAAATGAATAAAAGCAACGAAATGGTAAAGCGGGCCTTCAGTCTATAAAATGCTACCCCAAAGCAAATAATGGAATACAGAATATAGCAAGCTGTCAAAAAATATCAAAGAAATCTTCTTGATCATGGCAGCGCAGCTATTCAATGCGCAATAATGAGTGAAAAGATAATCTTAATAATGAGTCACGTCAGTAAATATCCAAAAGACAAACGATCGGCTCGACATTTCACTTAGTTGGTGCAAAAGAGAAGAAATATGCTGAACTACTGTATGAGGACAGATTATCATCGATACAAGTGGGTGTGTATAGACTACGGAATTCCTGACGAACACCCCAAGAACTCTCATCATAAAACAAGCTGGGGAAGTCATTACAACAGCTATTTGGGCTACTGATAACTGCGATTAACCTATTCTATTCTATTGTTAATGATTTAACATCTACACTGTAAAAATCAGAATTAAAATCCCCCAGTCTCCTTTTTGATTTTTTTCATCTCGTTTTTCGTTCCCTTTAATCCCAACATCGCTGAAAAGATCTAGTTTTTTAGAAGACTACTTTAAATTTTTTAGAAAGGATATCTCGATAACTCCTAAGTTGCTCCAATGAGGAATAGTCAAAAACATCAAGGAGAGTTTGAATTTATTGTGCAAGTTAAGTGACTCTACATAAATATGAAGCTACTTGACATTCCCAAGAGATTGACTTATACCAAACTACTAGAAAACGGCTAAGTAGCTCTCGTACATGGCGAGTTCACGACCAAACTATATAAATTCTATCATACTTATGTTCCAAATTGCTGACCCTCTTCAATCACATCTGGTAGCTAATAAGCGTTAGCCTCATGTGTACCTTGATTCTTGCCATGAGAGAAATGCATGTGGCGACTCATATAGACTTAATCAAATTCATCCATTCAAGAAATTGATATTTATATAAATAATATCAAAAAATTTAGACTCCGCACAAAATATTTTCCTTGAATTTTTTTTTTTCTTTTGTTATAATATTCGATAATTTATCTTTTAAATTTTATATTATACGTTGAAATAAATAACTGAATGAATCTATTTTTGTAAATGATTTGACTATGCAGAAGTTAATAACAGATAAATTATGAATAAAAGTCTTCGAATTATTTAAATTTAAAAAATAATTGTTTATTATGCTACTCAAAATATAAAGAAAGGCAATAAGTAATTCCAATTTTCAAAGTTAAAATCAAATTGATTATAATTCATCATTTTCAACCTTATTTACTTGATAAGCAACGATAAAAAGCAAAATACTGTTCATTAATCAGGCTATTTCGTAAACTTCCATTATTAATTTTACGTGCTTAGTGGGCAGTCGAAGATTAATCTGTTTAATTGATCAATAAAAATAAGAATTAATACATTTGAAATAGAAAATGCGGTGGTTGTACTTATAAACTTGTAGCACAGATAATATTACGGTGAGATAAAAATAAAGAAGAAAAATATATCTTACCAAAAACTGCTAATATTCAGAAAAGAAGGAAATTCATGTGAATAGTTAATATAAAAGTCAATAATCAAAATTTATATTTGCAAGAATATACCTGTGCAATTATCATATTTAGAAAAAATATTTAGAAAAAGAAATTGTCAAGACAAACAAAAGGTCAAATTAATGACGCTTAAGTGTAGCATAATATTTTTTTAATGTTTTGCTGATCTTTGATGTGCCCGAATGATTATATAATTAAATCGAGTCAAAACTTTCTTCTAATCAAATTAATTTTATGAATATGTCACAAGTAAGCGCCTTCAAATCGTCTTCTACCCTGCGTCAGGAAAACTCTAAGATCATCATTGCTGAAACCTACGCTCTCAAGCAACTACTCAAGCAATAGCCCTTCTATAACATCTATGAGGGGATAGACATTCAGGAATCAAAATTTGTTCATATCTATCTGGCACCTGTAAAACTTAAGTTATTGCAGAATACTTCATCTTTTAAATTTTCAAAAAAGATCAAGGAATCTTTAAGGAATAAGTTCAGCCCAACTGTTCTTTGGTCTGGGGTTCATAAAATTAGCAATACCGTTTATAACACAGAAATTCATGAAAAATATGGACCTTCATTCAAGTCTATGTTTTCATACATCAAAGACCCAATTTCGGAAAAAGACTTTCTTATGTTGATGTATCAACTCGTAAATTTCAGATAATTTAGATTCGACTTATAGAAAAATATGGAAGTTTAGGCTATGCCTTTAGAGAATTGGACATGAAACATATAGTCTTTGATAGACACCCATCAAAAAGCGAGCTATACCTACTCAACGTTTTTCCTCTTAGGAAAAGTGGAGAATAAGCTCCCATTTTAAACACAAGATTCTGCTCTAGAGGTGCCCACCTCGGTCTTAGTATACTATAAATTATTTAGAAGCTAGCATCAAAGACGATCTTGAATCAATTTGCTATATTCTGATATGGATCCACTCAAAAGAATTTTTGATCAATACTCTTCCTGAGGATTATTTGTAGGCAAAAACCAAACTCAATCTTAGTTCATTCAAGAGGCCTTTACCACAACTATTTATCGATTTCTTCAACTATGCAGTGGGACTCAACTATAGTGATGAGGTTAACTTCTTTAGATGGAGAAATAATCTTTATAGATCTATCGGGAAGGAAGCATTTCTAAAGCCTTATGAATGGATGATGGCTAAAGGAAACAAGAGTTGCAAGTCAATGACTTTATAAAAATTTGACTGTGACTAATCAATAGAAATTGAGGATTAACTGACCAATGAGGATAAGATGCATCTCAGTAAATTATTGAAGCATGTCATCCCCACTAATAATAGGATTTGAGTATTTTTAACTTGATTATGAATGCCACTATCATTTATTTTCTATAAATCTGTATTTAGTAATTAAATTTACCAATATTTTAATTTAGGGACAAATAATAAAAAATATTATTTGCAGGGAAGATATCTAATTGTGCAAAATAAAATTTAAATCAAGAATTAAATATAATTTAATTTTAAATTATTCTTTGGTTAATCAGAGTTTATGAAA
>Ga0302185_10002508_pt1 | contig 11986 bp, 9 predicted proteins | sample II_Bog_E1_1_FD_200231 | JGI IMG/M metagenome (GOLD analysis project Ga0302185, IMG submission 200231) | Peat permafrost microbial communities from Stordalen Mire near Abisko, Sweden - II_Bog_E1_2 | ecosystem: Environmental > Terrestrial > Soil > Wetlands > Peat | place: Sweden: Abisko, Stordalen... | reverse complement strand
TTTTAGGGCCGATGTGGTTTGAGCCGTATATACAATATTTCCTAAAGCTTTATTGCCGTTGCGTTCAGATCGGGTAATCTGCCCTTTTTTAGGTGTCAGCAAGGTACCCGCAATCAGATCATTACAAAAGAAAATTAAAATAGCAAACAGCAGCGCGTACAGTTTTCTGCTGAAAATTGTAATTGAATGGTGGTTTCGTGATGAAGATAGATTTTTTTTCATGATACGATGGCGGCCTCAATATTTGGGGCGACACCAAAGTCATAAATATCTCCTAATGGGTCAACTACATAAACATATAGGTTGATTTTACCTTAAATAGCTGATAATAAAAGATATTCAAATAAAATAAAAAGATTCTTCCGTTCGCGGAACGACGATTCTTCTTTAAACAACGATAAATTTTTAATTGCCGGATTGCACAACGCAATGATTTCCGGTTTCCATCTTCCTAGTTTACGAGGCGCTCGCGGATCGCCTTTATTACCGCTTCGGATTTTGAGTTGACCTGGAGTTTTTTGTAGATATTGGTGATATGAAATTGTACCGTACCCATGCTTATAAAACAATTCCCGGCAATCATTTTATAGCTGTCGCCATTTACGAGGCAGCCAAGCACCTCCTTTTCGCGTTGCGAAAGATCATACCCGTTGCCAGTAATATTTTTATTTTCGCTGAAAAACTCGAGCACTTTACGGGCAATGCTGGCATTCATCGGCGCCCCTCCCCTGTTTATCTCGGTAATGGCTTCCAGTATTTTCACCGGACGCGTTTTTTTTAACAAATAACCCGTTGCGCCAGCCTGCAAAGCCGCAAACACCTTTGCGCTGTCATCGTAGGCCGTAAGAATAAGTACATTTATACGCGGGAAACGGCTTTTGATGATCGCCGTGCCTTCAATGCCGCTCAAGCCGGGCATATCAATATCCATTAGCACAACATCGGCAGTATTCCGTGCCAGGCGCTCCAGTACATTGTTGCAATCGGGATATATACCGGCAATACTAAAGCCGGTCTTAACCGAAATAAGGTGGTAAAGGCTATCGCGCAGCGCTTGATTATCGTCGAATATTGCAACCCTGATATCCAATTTTAGTTAAATTGATTTATTTACAGCGTAAAGATAGGCAGGGTAGGTTGTTTATCAACTGTATAATTATACGGTATTAACCAGCAAGGTGATAACAGTCCCTATTCCCGGTTGGCTTGCCACGTGCAAAGCCCCTTTTATTTCGCCGGCGCGTTTTTGCATGTTCTTCAGGCCGTTACGGCTGTGTGGGGCGTCGATATCAAATCCTTTGCCATTGTCGCCGATGATCAGTTGAACCTGGCTATTTATTTTGACGACGGATACTTTGATGGCTGAACAGCCGGAGTGTTTGAGAATATTGTTAATACATTCCTTAAAAATCAGGAAAATGTTTTTCCGCGTTTCCATTTTTAAACGGGTATTTAGTATGTCTTCGCGGATATCGATGTCGAAGTCGATGTTTTTTGCTTCGAGCAGTGGTATAGCAAATTCGCGCATGCGCACGGCCAGGTCTTTCAAATGGTCGTTTTCGGGGTTGACCATCCATATGATATCATCCATGGCATCGAGCATGTTATGCGAATAATGTGCAATATGACCCACGATTTCCCTGGTTTGTTCATGCGGAAACTTTTTTTCCAGCTGCGTGTCGGCCACTTCGCTAAAAATGGAAATGCTGCTTAACGCGGCGCCGATGTCATCGTGAAAATCGGAAGCTATCCCTTCCCGTATTTTTTGGATCGCCAGTATGTTCTTTATCCTGTACCGGTAAATACTGTATAAAGCAAACGCAACTATTAATAACGCTAAAATCCTGAACCACCAGGTTTCCCAGTAAGGCGGCTGGATGACAAAGCGCAACGAAGCCACCCGGCTATTCCAAACCCCATTTTTGTTGCCACACTGAACATAAAATGTATAGTCGCCTGGCTCAAGCTGCGCATAATTGGCGTTCCGCTGGTCTTCCGCATATTGCCAATGCGGATCTGCACCTTTAAGCCGGTAACGGAATTTTATATGGTCAGGGTCAGCATATAAAAATGCGGTGAAACCTATGTTTATGGAATTATCAGCGTGGCCGAAAACCAGTTTCTGGCTATTGCTTTCTGTGGCGAAATTCAGCAAAACAGGCTGGTTGTTTACCAATACTCTTTCGATTATCGGGTCGGATGGCGTTGAAATAGTATTCATACCAGGATTAAACCAGGCAAAACCATGTGAAAGGCCAAAAACAAGATCACTTCCTATAAGCATAAAGGGTGAAGTCGCAAAGGTTTCTATCTGCCGGGTTTCGTGTTCCGCCCTTGCAGACAGGTGCGTATCCAGGTCATAATTTAATATACCTGCTTCACTGCCTATCCAAACCATATTATTATTAATACAGGTAATGCTTACACAGTTAGGGCTGGATAAATTAGCGATAGAATTTATTACATTAAAGCTTTTTGTTCGCTTATTAAATATAGCTATGCCATCACCTGCCGCGCAAACTATCTGGTTGTGCGCTGCATCAGCAATGTCAAAGAAAAAATAATCTTGTTTTCCGCCCGCCCCCCTGTAAAAAGTGGTTGCACGCTTTGCTATGTCGTAAAAAAGCAAGCCGTTCCTGGAGGCTATCCAAAGCCCACCCTGATCATAGAAACCGTTGATGAGATCATATTTTAGGGGATCCTCATTTTTTTCAGCGGGATTGTATACTGAAGCCGCCTCAACCCGGTGGGTAACCAAATCGTATTTAAACAAACCAAGGTTGCTCGTAATAAAACAGTCATTAACATCTGCAAAAATTATCCGGCGGATAGTGGACTCCAGGTTAAGGGAATCCGGAATGGGTAATTTTTTTTGGGATAGCATGCCCAATCGCGGGTCCCACTCTATAATTTTTTTCTGCGTTACTATCAGCCATTTATTTTTCGAAAGCTGGGCAAAGTCGTAAACCTTTTGCAGTTCTGGGCTTGTATCAAATAGCTTTTCGATTTTTTTTGTTTTCCAATTTACGCGGATCATCCCCTGGTTATAGCAGGACATCCAGACTTTTGTACTATCATATTTATCCCTGGCAATTTTATTGACGCTTATCTCACCTAAATTGCTTTTTGTGCTTTTATGCAAAAGACGGACCTTCCATTGCTGGTTATTTACATCAAGCATGCTGATCCCTAACGAAGTACTAATCCATAACCGGCCTTTTTTATCAGTAAATATTCTTGAAATAATATTATTGGCCAGGCTGCCCGGGTTATTATCATCATGGGTGTACGTAAATTCTATTTTTCTTGACTCCGTATTATATACCATTATACCCAGCCCTTCTGTACCAGCAAAAAGATATTTCTTCTGTTTATCTTGCGGAAGAAATAAAAGATCGCCTATTAAAACGTCTTTTGTTGCTACGAATTCAAGGGAAAAGTCCTGTAAATTTTTAAGGGTAAACAGTCCAAAATTGGTGCCCAGGAAAACGTTGCTACTCCCTTTACACACCGTAAATATTTTGAGCAGCGAATGCTTATAAATTAAGGTATTTGCAGAATAAGTGTCGTTTTTTATATTGTAGATATAAACTTTTTGACGACTGGATATCAACAGGGTATTTTCGTCTATCAAAAAAGTGCCTAATGGGTTTTCAATGCCGGTAAGGGAAGTAAACGAGATTTTTAACGACCGGAGGTCCAACTTCGCCAAACCATAGTCGCACACAAACCATAGGTAGTTTTTTTGCGCGAACATCGAAAAGACATTCGTAATATTATTGTGCTTTGCGTCGGGCTGGATATAAGCAAATTTGCCGCTCACATCATCATAATAACATAAGCCTGCCGAGCTTACCCATATTCTTCCGTCGGCATCAGCAACAACATCGGTAGTATTGTCCCTTAACCCGCTTTTCGCCCTGTCAAAGCTGTTAAAATCAATTGTTCGGTAACCATCAAATCTTTGTATTCCGTTGCTGCTTGTCCAAACATAACCATGTTTATCCACCGTTATATCAGATATGCCCGTGCTGATAAAATGGTTTTCGTTATTAAAGTTTTCGAAGCGCCAATCAGGGTCGGGGGCAAATGACTGGGCTATAAGCCACAGCGGTGCGGCAAGAAAAAACAGCAAAAATAAAGCCTTCCTGTTGAAATTACAGTGGTTGGTACTGACCAAATAGAAAGGTTTAACAAGCGGCATGATGTACTCATTCAAAAATCTCCTTAAATTATAAATGATTGAGTATAAATACCAAACTTTTTTTGTTAGTCAACGGGCATTGGTCATTAGCGCAAAACGGCTAAACCTGTGACTATTGACCATCAAATCAGGCGTGAGTACTGGGTCCGTGCCCGTTTCCAGGGAGTTTCAGCTTTTCTTAAGCTTTTAGATGAGGCGTGTAGCGCTAATTTCCGGTCAGCCGCTGTAAGTGTTCACGAAAATCGTCAAAAATGGCGGTATTTTAAGAACTGCAAATTTTAACCTGCTAAAAATGAGTGCTTTTCGTTTGCATTTTGAGGGTGTATGTGTGCAAAACGTGAACACTTTAACGCCCGTCGCTATCATACATTTTCCATACCGTACTGCTTCAACACATCCGGAGGCACCCCGGTCCATTTGCCGGGCGTGTTGCCCATGTAGCCGATGTCCTGGATACCGATTTTTGAAGTGAAAAAACCAGTTGCTGTAAGGTTACGCATCAGGTTAAAAAAGGATACGCCGGGTTCCATGCCGGGTTTAGCTTTCAGCGGGTAGGCAATATCAGTAACCATAGCTATCTGTTGATTATTGCTGCAATCGACAAATGATTTGCCATAGCGGTTGAGGCATTTGAGGTCGAGCCATCGCAGGCCGCCGCGCATCGGCGTTTGATGTTCGGGCATGTCGCTCACTATAAACTGGATAAAATCAGGCACTTTGGCGTCAGATGCACTGCCTGAATGGTCGTCCTTTGGGATAATAATGTCGCCTAAAACGGTGATGGTCGCCATCTCGTGGTCATCAAAAAATTTTTCCTGGCTTAGTTTTTTATCGCGGTCTATTTCCTTTGGCTGACGGGTTTCATTATAATCGGAGTTTTCGGCTTTGCTGTTTGAGTCTTCAGCAAGTTTCTGACCGCCGGGTTTGCACGACTCCAGGAACGCTGCCACCGACAAGGTGCCTAATCCTAATGCTTTGAGCGATTCGCGTCTGTTCATGTTTTTATATTTTAAAACAACTTAAACATTCAATTTTTTACGTTGCGACAGGATGTACTCCGATGTCCGCATTGACAGCGCCAGGATGGTCCATGTGGCGTTTTTGTCGCCTTGCTGCACAAAGGGCGAAGCGTCAACTACAAACAGGTTATTGCAATCATGCGCCTGGCTATACTTGTTCAAGGCAGAAGTTTTTGGGTCGTCGCCCATGCGTACCGTACCCACTTCGTGGATGATCCTGCCAGGGGCTTCTAAACCATAATTGGTTTCGGGGCCTTCCGCCGGATCATAAATGGCGCCCATTTCGTGCATGATGCTCTGGAAAGTATCCTGCATGTGCTTGGCCTGTTGTATCTCGTCATTAGCCCATTTGTAGTGAAACCGCAGCACCGGGATGCCAAATTTGTCCACCACATTCGGGTCGATTTCGCAATAGTTGTCTGCGCGTGCTATTGCTACGCCGCGGCCGGCCATCCCAAAGCCCACGCCATAAAAACGGCGATAGTCATTTTTCAATTCAGCGCCAAATCCCCCGGGGTCTTTCAGTTTACCGTCGCGGCCAGGCACTTTACCGTTCATGCCTTCAATACCCCAGCCGAAGCCGTATTCGGGCATACCCATGCCGCCGCCGAATTCGATGTGATAGCCGCGCGGGAAAGGCAGTTTTTTATTGCCATTCATCCATGGCCCGTAAATGTGAATACTTCCCACGCCGTCTTCATTATAGCGTTTACGATCAAGCAGTTGTGGCAGCCATCCGCCGGCGCTCGAACCGGTCGAGTCGTGCAGGTATTTACCTACTACCCCGCTGCTATTGGCAAGGCCGTTTGGATGAGCGGGTGATTTGGAATTGAGCAGCAAACGGGCGGATTCACCCGCGCTTGCGCCAAGGATCACCATTTTGCCTGAAACCTGGTACTCCTGCATATCGTCCTTATTGATGAACGAAACACCTGTAGCCTGGCCATTTTTATCGGTGAGTACTTCCCGCACCATTGCATTGGAGATCAGCTTGAGGTTACCGGTATTTAATGCCGGGATCACCAGGGCTGATGATGAGGAAAAATCGCCATAAACTTTACAGCTCCGTCCGCATTGTCCGCAAAAGAAACATGCGCCGCGATCCTTATTGCCGGGCAAAGCCTCGGTTAAAACTGAGCCACGACCGGGAACTACTTTAACCCCGGCTTTGGCAGCGCCTTTCATAATGAAAAGCTCATTCAGCCTGGGTTTGGGCGGTGGCAGGAAGATGCCGTCCGGTTCGCTGGGAATGTTTTCGACAGTTCCATAAATACCTATCATGCGGTCAACCTTGTCATAAAACGGTTTTACGTCGTCATAGCTGATCGGCCAATCATCGGTTAAACCATCGATGTGATGTCCTTTAAAATCATCCGGCCCGAAGCGCAGCGAAATTCGCCCCCAGTGATTGGTGCGGCCACCCATCATGCGCGAACGGAACCAGTAAAATTCGGTTTTGTCCTTAGTGGTATAGGGCTCGCCGTCGAGTTCCCAGCCGCCGAAAGCGCCGTCAAAATCGCCGAAGTTACGCGAATGCGTTCCTGCTCCGCGCCTTGGCGATTCATACGGCCATCTGAGTTGGCTGGAACTTTGTTTTGGGTCGAAATACGGCCCAGCCTCCAGCATTAATACTTTTAAACCGGCATGAGCCAAAACATAACCGGCCATACCACCGCCCGCGCCGGAGCCAACAATAATGGCATCATAAGGCGCGGCTGACTTTTTTATTTGTACGTCGTTCATTCTAAGTCGAAAGTCTTTAGTCGAAAGTCTTAAGTCAGCATCCCGTAAAATTTAGGACTTTCGACTTAAGACTTTTGACTTAATTTATAGTTCCTTAATAGTAATGTTTTTGAATGATACCACAGCGCCGTGGTCCTGCAGGGCTATGTGCCCTTTGGGGTATGCGGCAAAACCTTTCCAGGTTTTAAATTTGCTTTTGTTCAGCATATCCACCCATTCAGGGCTGCCGATCTGGGTTTCAATTACCTTTTTGCCGTTTAACCAAAACGTGAGGTGGCCGTTCAGCTTCTTTATTTCAACTTTATTCCATTCGCCTGCTGGTTTGGCGGGGCTGGATGGCGCCTTCATATCATAAAGCGCACCGGCGCGGTGCGTAGCCAGTTGGTTATCCTCGGCCTTTGCATCGTCCAATATCTGCATTTCAATTCCGGTCAGATAGGTGGCATCGAACGAAGGGTCCTCATGCACGCCAAAAATAATGCCGCTGTTACCGCCCTCAGCGATGTTCCATTCCAATTTTAAGTCGAAATTTTCATATTCAGCGTCGGTGATTAAATCGCCTTGCCCTGGAGCGCCGGGGTCCAACTGCAGTATCCCGTCTTTAACTTTCCATGCGCCCGGACCGGATTTTAAATAACTGTGCCAGCCATTGGTGCTTTTCCCGTCGAAAAGGCTTACGGTTTGCGCTTTTAATGAGTAAATGGCCATAAACGCCAGGGTAGTTAAGAGGAGTTTTTTCATCATCATAATTTGTTAAAAAAATAGAGCTGCGTTTAAGCGCCTATAATGGTGAGTAAAAATAGTATTATTTTTACTCACCATCGGAAATCCCGCCCAATATAATAATACTGTTACATTAAGCAACAGTTGTCTGCCTTGGTATAAACAATTGCACGGGAATAAATAGCCAACCGAGGGAATACAGCGTTAGATTAGCCTACCCGGGGAATAACGTATTCGGAACGGTCCGCTTCAATTATCAGCGCTTAATTTTCTATTCCGCCCTTTAGAGTATCCCAAACGTAAGCTATACCCGGTGATACTGTTTTAACTTGGCGCTGGTGATCAGCCTGTAACGGTCTTTTAAGCATCGGGCGCAGAAATAACGCTTTATCGGAAGGAAAAACAGCAAATTGCGCCCAAACCAATTCCTTTTCTTTTGATAATGAAGGGGTGCCGAACATTTATGGCATTTGAGCGTTTTCTTCTGCATTCAATACTTTATCCAAACTTTCGATAAGAAGGTGACGGCAAAACTATATTCATTTTTGGTAATTGCAAAAAAGGAAAGTAAAATGTTACATTATTCAAAATTTATTCGTCCCAGTTAACCTTCTGTTAATTCATTAGATAAATTGACTCGGAAAATATTCCCGGTAGTTCTAATGAAATAAAATTTAACATCAAATGAATACAATTTGTTTTGTTTTCTGTTATATTTGATATTCCGATCCACCAATTGTTAACCACACTGTTATGAAAAAAGTTTCTGATATCCTTAGCCGTAAGGGAGCCAACGTTATCGCTATTGACGGGGGCACAACAGTTTTAGACGCATTGAAGCTGATGTCTGATAAAAACATCGGCTCAGTGGTGATTACGGAGGATGGCGACTATGCCGGTCTGCTCACCGAGCGGGATTATGCCCGCAAAGTAATACTACAGGGTAAATCGTCCCTTGAGACTCAGGTAAGAGACATTATGAGCACCAACTTCCCGCGCATGATTCCCGGCAACTCCGTGGAAACTTGTATGCATGTAATGAGCGAGAACAATATCCGTTACCTGCCGGTTTTTAATGGCGAAAGGCTATGCGGGATCGTCTCTATCAGCGACGTGGTCACAGAAACCATCCTGTCGCACGAGGAAACCATCGAGCACCTCAAGAGCTATATTCAATCCTAATTTCCCGGTTTATAGGGGTTGGCCATGTTTCCTTAGAGGGTTATTTAATCGATCTTCTCAAAAGAAATTTCCAATGCCCCCTGTTTCCAGATGTTGTCCCCTAATGTCTTGAGCAAATCCATATCCTCATCAAAAACCTTTGCAAAAATATTACAGCAATCAAGGCCCCTGCCCTCGCCATAATAAATACCCATACAATTTGATGTTTTCGCCCTGGCAGGTTTTAAAGGGCCATACACAACTTCACCGGGCACGGTAATTACGGATGCGTTTTCCTGTATAATATCGAGGATTGGCGCATTATCTGTCCATATCTCCTGCCCCGATACCCTTGCATGAATAAATGTCCTTGTAAACGGAAGCAGCAAATCAAACGATCTGACTGTAACCGGCGCGTCATCACCATAATATTTAAAACGGATAGCTTTATTGTCGGCGATTTTTAAGATAAATCCGGTCATCATTTTCACACTTTATAAAAACAAATATAAAAAAGTAACGATGTTGTCTTTTATCGCAAATATTTTAAAAAATATAAAGCAAAAAAGCCGTTCAGTCGTCTTTTATAAAAACACCATCGTACGGCGAATGCAAAAGTTAAAAAAAAAACATCCAATTCCATCAGGGCCGGTCGTATTTAATTAATTAAAACGAGTCCCGGGGCTGATTGTTAATCGATCGATTAATTTTTATTACTGATTATCAAGCATTTAAATCAAGATTGCACTAAAATGACATACTCAATCAATCGTTTGATTAATTTTGTTCAGGAAAAAGCGATGGACAAAGATAAAATTGATAAGAAAGACCATATACTGGATGTAGCCGAAAGGGTTTTTTCGGATATGGGTTTTGATGGCGCTTCTACCCGGATGATCTCAGGCGAAGCGGGCGTAAATATGGCGATGCTTAATTATTATTTTGGGTCGAAAGAAGGATTGTTCCTGGCCATTTTTGAACGCAAAATAGCGTCCTTTCAAACCTTGCTTCAAAACATCGGCAACGACGAAAGCATTACCTCATGGGACAAGCTGGCCAAATGTATTGACAATTATGTGGAGCGGATCATTGTAAACAATTGCTTCCAGAAATTGATCAACCGCGAACTAACGATGAATAAACGCTGGGAGCTGACCGATAAAATCACCGATATATTGATGGTGAATGTGGTGGAAATAAAAAAAATACTGGACGAAGGCGTTAAAAACAAGACCTTTGCTAAAGACATCGATGCGCAGATGGTTATCGCTACCATTTTCGGCACAAAAAATTATGTTGTTAATACGCCCCATCTATCCTCGTTAATATTGGGTCACGATATTCGCGACGAAAAATACCTGGAAGAGAAGCTTAAACCCAGGGTTAAAATTTACATGAAACGATTGTTGAAAGCTTATTTAATGAACGACAATGACAACTCTAAATAAAACAACCAATATCTATCCTGCAAGAACAATGATTAAACATTACCTGATCCCCCTGCTTGTACTATTACTGCCGTGTGGCCAAAACGTTTTCGCCCAGGACAGGACCATTACGCTTGACGAGGCCCTTAAGCTGGGGCTTGCCAACAGCAATGTGGTAAAACTGTCGAAAGCAAAGATTGACCAGGCCATATCGCAGTACGAGCAGGCAAAAGACGGCGCAAAGCCCACCGGCAGCACAGGCCTCACTTACGACCGGGCCGAAATCCCTGCAAATAAACTTACGTTTGGCAAATCGACAATCGAACTGCCTACCGGAGCCAACGCTTATATCGGCACCGCGTCAATTAACGAAGTGATTTTTGGCGGTAACCGGCTGAAATATGCCGAGCAGTCGACCGATCTGCTGGCGCAGGCAGCTCGAGTGGATGCCGACAACGACAAAGACGCCGTTGCTTACGACATTATCTCCCAGTTTTACAACCTGTATAAGGTTTTACAAAGCAAAAAAGTTGTTGAGCAAAACCTGGCCACTATTGACGGACAGATCAAACAGGCGCAACGCTTTTTTGACCAGGGCATAGTAACCAAGAACGATGTTCTAAGATTCCAGCTTCAGCGCGCAAATATTGAGCTGAACGGTATCGACCTGGAAACCAATCAAAAGATCGTTAACTACAACCTGTGCATATTGCTCGGTCTGCCTGACGATACCCGGTTAAATATCGACGTGATCAATGAAGCCGACAGACCGGTTGCGCAGGCTTCTGACTATATCGACACCGCATTAGCACAACGGGCTGAATTGCGGTCGCTCGACCTGCATGCAAAGGTTGCCGACATCAACATAAAAAATGTACGGTCGAACGTTTTGCCCTCGGTAGTAGCATCGGGCAACGCTTATTATATCAATACTACAATAGACCCACTGCCACTTAGCGGAAATTATATTCTGCCAATAACGCTTGGTGTGGGTATCTCGTGGAATTATTCAAACCTGTGGCTCAACAAAAACAAGGTAGCCGAAGCAAAAATACAGCGCGACGAGGTATCGCTTAACCAGGCTATCACCGCAAACAATGTGCGCCGGGAAGTAAGCATGGATTATCAGAACTATACCATGGCGCGCGATAAAATAAAATTGCTGCAGACAGCAATAGACCAGGCAGGCGAAAACAACAAGATATTAGAATCGAAATACCAGAGCAATATTGCTTCGGCAACGGATAAGGCCGATGCACAAACCCTGCTTTACCAGGCGCAGATAAACCTGGAGCTGGCAAAAGCTGATGCAGGGCTGGCTTACTATACATTATTAAAATCAACCGGGAAACTTAACAAATAAATATGCAGATGCGGGGATGTGCAGATAAAAAAAGATATGATTCTCCCATTCACAAACTCACTAAATCACAAATTCACTAATTAAAACATACAATGGCAAAGGCAAACGAATCTCAGGAAAACGAAACCAAAAAGAAACCGAACAGGGTACTACCCATTATTTTGGGCGTGATCCTTATAGCCGGTATCATTTTCGGTATCAAAGAATATATCTACTATGGCAAGCACGTTGACACCGATGACGCACAGATCGACGGTGATATCAGCCCGGTTGTGGCACGCGTGGGCGGCTACGTGGACAGCATTTACTTCCAGGAAAATACCCATGTAAATAAAGACCAGCTGCT
>Ga0302185_10002504_pt1 | contig 12014 bp, 17 predicted proteins | sample II_Bog_E1_1_FD_200231 | JGI IMG/M metagenome (GOLD analysis project Ga0302185, IMG submission 200231) | Peat permafrost microbial communities from Stordalen Mire near Abisko, Sweden - II_Bog_E1_2 | ecosystem: Environmental > Terrestrial > Soil > Wetlands > Peat | place: Sweden: Abisko... | reverse complement strand
TACGAGTTAGAAACTTCATCAACAGAGGGCCAGAACCTGCGCCGAATATGGCACCCACTGGTAGAACACCAATCAATACTCCTTTAAAGGAGTCGGAAATGGCTTAGCCATAGACCTAAATAGAGGAGGATATACTGCAAGGCATGTTGCGGAGCTGAATGTAGAGAAATAGGTGAGACAATAGCCAAAGTAGAAGGAAGAGAGTCCCAGCACAATGATCTTGATGGTGAGTTGGCAGACGTTCTGATAGGTGACAATATTCTCTTTGTTTTCCATTAGCAGATTGGAGTACTCCAAGCTGTGGTCTGTGTCCATCCGCATAATATTTATATAGATTTGGACTATATATATTCTCCCAACAAATATCTTTACAGCAATTATATAGAATCATGTAAATATATGTCAAGATAATATAATAAAAGCTTTATTAATCAGCCCCACAAAATAATAACCATTATTAACAGCAGCGCGCTGAGCAAAGGCTCGGATTTGTAAGTTACTACTGTTTGCACACTCACTGAACCACTCACCACTGGGCGAAGGGGAAATTCACTCGCAGCGAGGTAATACATCAGATAGAGACTGTTTGCTTGGACTGACGGGAAGGTTACCGTTAAGGAAGATACGCCAGTGTATACGGCGCGAGCACACCCCTAGGCAGCAATACCGAGCCAGTTTTGGCAGTTCATGAGTTGTTGAGCAGTAGGAGGTTCGTTCATACGGATGCTGACATAGGTGAAGTTGGAATTCATCGATATCTGTTTGTAGAGTACCAGCACAAAATAGACAGTTCCAACTCCTCCAACAATTTGGACATTATTTACAGTCAGAATTTGAGTGGTTGAATTGTATGAAGGCGTAGTGTAGTAGATTTGTAGCGAGCTAGCCTGTGAAGATGCCGTCATCTGTCTTGCATCAGTGAAAGATGTAGAATAGCTGCCGGTGAGATAAGTTATCGTGAAAAGACTTTGAGCTGATGCTAGAGCCACCGCACTTAGGCCTCCATTTGTGTTTGAGAAAAGGTTAGTAAAGGCGTTGGGCGAGGGGTCAGTTCCGATGATGTTTGGGTTGGTAATAAGGTAGATGTTCGTGCCTTGAATTTCCGTTGTAACTGAAGTTCCAACGTAGTTGTAATATGTGTTGGCCACTGAACGATTACCACAAGAATTACCTTATGAATCAACCAGGTAGGATTTACTAGAACCAGAGGCAATAGTGAAATAGCACAAGACGTTGTTCAGCTGCTGTGCAGTGAGAGATTGACTGAATCGCACACTGGCCTTTATTACACTTCCCCAAGTCATTGTTGAGAGCTGCAGACAAGTAACGTTGCTGGAAACGGAGAATACGTTGATAGCGTAAACACACAGAGTATAAAAAGCCTCAGGAACAAGTCCGCTCAGTCGAATAGTAGAGGTAGATGCAGTTTGAAAAAACTGTCCAACGCGGTTATCAACATCAGTTGTGTATATCTCGTTCATAAAATCCGTCTCTGCCGCAAGGACCCATGTGTTGGTCTTGATGTTAAGTTGGATGGCCTGAAGCGAGAGTGGCTGCATATTTTGTCCGAGTTGCATTTGGTAGAAAATCATCGCATCGACGTTGTTGGTGAAATTTACATCTAAAAAGGTCTTTTGCTGATTGTTTAACTTCAGCACCATTGTTGGCGCGATATTTGGTATGATTGTGCTGACGGTTATGATGATTTGATTAGAGGGGAGAAATTGATAGCTGTTGTAATTGGTTCCGGAAAGGAAGAAAGTCAAAGGGATTTGGGTAGCGTTTAGACTGCTGGAACTGCAGACAGAGAAGGTATTGTTGTCATTTATGGTGGTAAACACCATAGTGGAGGGTGTTGTTGCTGGGTTTGGGAAGAAGTTAGCTTCGGAGTAAAGGGTATTATTAAAAGTGTAGCTAATCGATAAATCGCTGTAGGGAGGGTTATTCAGCTTTATAAGGACAGGAGCAGTGCATCCCCCGAGGGGCATTATAATACTTGCTGGAAGGGTAATTGTCACTGGGCTGTTAGTAACTGCGATGTTCATATTTAGGGTAACCTGGTAGTGTGTATTGACCTCTTCCTGCTTAATAGCCGTGTAAAAGTACACGACTGGGACGAGGGCAGGATCAGCTCCAAGCCTAAAACTGCCAGAAGCCACTCCAATTGGCAGGAAAACAGTACTGGGATTGAAGACAAAACCTGTACTTTGTAATTGGATGTTAGTGTTGGACAGGAAGGTCGAGTTATCGCTAGGAGTGATGGGAATCTGAACTGAATACGTGCCCGCTGTAATTTTGATAGTCTGATCATGGTTGAAAGACACGTAGAGACTATTAGTTACAAATGTGAGAGCAGGCGCGGAGTTGCCCATCGCATTGGATGCAGCATAGATATTGGATGAGTTGGTTGGAGTAACAGTCACGATGATTTCGCTCATATCAACTTGGCATGGTTCTTTGGGAGTAGGTAGATCTGGTATCTGTATTGAGAACTGTGAGTTGGCTGGAATGTTGACTCCCACCAATATCTGTATCCTTCTGTTTTGGACAGAAGCAGTTGAGGAGCTTACGGCTGGTCCGAAGAGAAGGATTGCATTCACGGGGATGTTGTTGAGGTTGTCAAATTGCTGAGGGAGATCTAGATAGAGGTATGATCCTGATGTAATTGTTGCGGTGCTAATCAGTTTGAACTCAGCATAAATACTGGAAAAGCTGTATAGACTGCTTGCTGATACGCCCACCATATCAATGACAGTAATCACTCCCCCGACCGTTGACTGCACGTACTGATAAGGCAAAAGTAGCGTTCGCTCAGCGTAAACTTCACTTGTTGAATTTTGTAACACTCCCACAAAGATGTAGCGATTCGGGTATGCATTATTGGTATAGATTGAGCGAGGGGTAGCCAGTCCAGTAACGGTAAGAGTATAGGCCACACCTGCATTAACCATTGTCGGGCTGTTCGAGACTATAAGTTGATAGGGAGTATTTGGATCTGCTGAACATGGTATAACTGCAGTATTAAGCATGCAGTATGCGTCTTGCTGGAAAAGAGAGGGTGAATAGTAAGAGGGAAAGTTAATAACCCACATCATATTGGCATTAACATTTAATCCAGAGTTTGTTAAGGTAAACTTGATGTCCTGTTTGTATCCCTCAGTGTTAAAGTAGGACACTTGTGAGATGTTACTTGTGATAAGGGTTGCAAAGGTGGGGAAGGCTACATTAGCGGAGTTTACAATCGTCGAACTGTAGTCATAGATTCTGCGATAGGTCATATTGAAGGCTCCATTGGTCTGACTAGCTGGAGTGAGTATACCATATATGAGCATGGTGTAGTTGCCGGCAATGAGTTGTGTGGGATCTGAAAAAGTGAATACAATTAGGTTATTAACATTGTCGATTTGGTAAAGAGGATTCAGCACTGTTCCATCTCCCCTCGTTATTATAATGTTCAATTTGGCAACTTCAGTGTTCACATCGCTGAGATCCTGCCCAATGACAAATGTGAACTGTTCATCTTGATAGAGTTGACGAGGCAGATAGAAGTTGATGGTCATGGCGTTCGAACTTAGAGGAGATAAATAGGAATATAAGATTTCGTTTAAGGTGATGTAGCTTAAGGTGGCGATGGTAGTCGTCAAGATACGATTTCCTGATTAAATTATGTACATAACTGCTGCATCGTAGAGATAGAGAGTCATGCTTTGACTTAAAGTACCGCTCGTGATTCCAACGCCAAAAAATTACAGTGTAAAGTTACCTGCAGGATAAAAACCACTTCCACTCATAGATAGCGTTACATTAAGCTTGTCTGAACTTGTTCCACAAGTTGCTGGGATTATAGTACCATTGGAGGTGGTTAAAAAGCAAGTGCTGGTGCTCACGGTCAAGCCACTGAGTGATATGCGGATGCTTCCTGAAGCGAGGAGTGGATTAGTTGTACCAAATAAGACTGTGCAGTATGTGTTAACTACTCCAACAGCATTATCCTGGCAGCTGATCATTAAAGATTGTAAAGGACAGCCGTAGAAGGATCCTCCATTGGTCATCAAGAAGGAATTGGAGGATACCATATACTGCGAATTAGAATTATAACTGGTGACCCACATGTAGTAGGTTGGAAGGTCATATGTGTAGGGCATATGGGCATAATCAAGATAAAAAGTAAAGGGTGAAGATGCTCCGACGTATATCAGGGGAATAACTGTTAGGTACATTCCCCCTGGAAGGTACAGCGAAAGAGGAGACATAATGGCTGAGCCGAAAGTTGCTTGACCAGTCATACCGAGGGTAGATGCGCTGAATTTGGTGATTCCATTCTCGAAAAAGGACCACTGAGTACAAAGAAACACGAATGACAGTCCTCCCCCCGTTATAGTAGGGTTGTAAACAGTGATGGAGACGTTGGTTCTGTAAGAGCCAGCTTTACCTTCCATGTCTCCCTGCATACTCGCATATGTTGTGGCAAGAGAGGTGATCCAGTTGTACCAGACGCGGTAGTAGCTATTTGCGCAGTTAAACACAATATCTTTAGTGATCTCGTTGTAGAAACCCGATTGGTAATAAAAATAATTATTATACTGTGCCATTTGCATGTCAGGAACCAGCACATGGAAATTAGCAGTTGCATAACTGGTATCGCTGAAGAATATTATTATACGGTCCCACCCAAACAGCTGATTTGTTCCTTGCTACCCCACAAAATAGACACAAGTCACGCCAATGTTGCTAGTGCAGGGATAGCTGGCGTTATTGGATAATGTAAAACTGTGGAAGCCATACATGGCGTACAGAACCACTACGAACTGCTGATTGGGCTGCACAGAGAAACTCAGCTGACTAAAAGTGTTGGATTAAAGTCTCAGTACCCCAGGGTAAGTCTAATAGAGTGAAGGTGTGTTGGTGACATAGTTATTCAGATAAGTAATTGATACTCCTGGGAAGAGGGTGCTACTTGGCATGACGTGTAAGTTGGTATAGAAATAGTAGGGAACAGCTCCCACTCCTGTTGTTTTGTAGAGGGTCACGTAGACTGGGAAAACATTCTGATTGGAGGAAGTAGTTGTGAATATTATATTGTATAGAGTGATGGTAGTGGAAGCTTGGTAGGGGAACATGTTTAGACTTGCATTGGAACTACTTACGTTGATCTTCAAATAGGAAGTACCAACAGCCGAGTTAAATATGCAAGCGCTCAGCCCTCCATTAATTCTACAGTCTTGAGTTTGATTGAAGCTAGAAGACACTTGCACATACGGACTGAGGTATATCTCCAGCCAAGCTCCTGAACTAGTGGCGGTCGACCCGATATTCTGAACAATAACAATATTTAAGTAGTTTGAACCGTAAGTGGTGCTGTAGAGTACCCGTTCGGTGTACCAAAACTGCAAGTCATAAATGTTGTTCCAAATATTGCTGGTGGTGACTCCACTACCCTCAACATTGCCATAGTACATGTAACTTGGAGCAGTAAAAGAAGAGATCACTGCTGCTGTATCTATATAGACCTGTAAGTTGAACAGACTACTTGTTGCGATATTAATTTTGAAGTTAAAGGCTACAGTCGTGCCTACCACTATTGGACCCATTCCTGTAACGATTAGGATGTTGGCAGAGACGTAGCTGTAACTGGGCGTATAAGCAAGACTGTTTAGCCCTGAGTAATAAGCAGAACCCGGTAGAAAAGTAGCGCTGGTCAATTGTAGCAGGATGCTGTACCCATTTGGCACCGAGTATGAAGGAATAACCATGGTTACCTGTATGAACTGATTTACACTTTGATAATATTGCATAGCTCCCTTGAAAGCGGCTCCATAAGGCAATCCTAACACAGGTGAAAGCGTGTAACTAACAGTGCTAATGGGGTATAACCCCTCAAACGCTTCGAGAGGGGTGAGGGTATTGTAATTCATACTGTATATTGAAATATTGGAGGACCATATATAAATAGGGGAGTTGATTTGATCGATCTGAGTTAAAACAATTGTACCGATATGATGAATTTACGACCAACCACGAATTGCTCATTGAACACCACCGACAGTACATTCGGAGTAATGACTTAAAAAATAGGCGTCGCAGGTTTAGAGTAAAGTGCAATGGGGTTTAGGGCATAAGAATTGGATTCTGATAGGGTGGGCATCGATCCAATCGAAAAAGTGAAGGGGTACTGCACAACGAATATTAGAGTGGAAAGGGAAGTGCTGACTGCCTGCCCTATAGTCAATTCCACTTTTAGAGTGGATGAAACTCCTGGATTTTGACTCGAGAGAACGTTGAGTGTATTGACAGCGAGCATGTTTGTGTTGGGTGGGTTGTTGATGACTGATCCAAAGTTAGGATTTGCTTAGTAAACCAATCCTGTGCTGCTGACAGTGTACATCTCAATACTAGGCGATATCTTTTGGATGCTGGGAATCACGTTGTAGAGGTGCAGCTGCAGGGCATAGGGTGTATTTGCTAATAAATTGCTGTTAATTAGCACCGCTATGGTTTCAGTCGATGAAAGAAGGGAATTGAATTGGTTCACCTGGGCGGTGAGCGTGGCTATCGAGGCGAGGTTAGAGCAAGAAATGGATATGGTGGTATTGACCAGGATGCAGTTATAAGGCTGCAAACTAGTAGTGTACCACCCCATAGTTACCAGAATATATGAACCATTTGGCAAGGCAGTATCCAGCTAAAATTGCAGCAGGTAAATCGAAGGCGAGTTTTGAGTATTAGGAAAAAGTTGGACATCAGCAGTTGATTGAAGCGTCAAGGCGATGCCAATCCACAAGGCAAGACAAGTAAGCACCAGCCGTAATCTTTGCATTTTATAATATTTATATTTAATGATCCCTATATCGCCAAAATTATATTTTATACCATCATAACTGCAGTTGCTGCTTTTTGGTACGCTGAACAGTGCCCGCTAAAATCTAGCGAAAGTTAGGACTGCTGCCCTTACGTTGGGTCACAGTATTGAAAACCAAGTTCGAGTATTATTTGTCTTTTTATATTTTAGCCTACATCTAACGACGCTATCGCTCGACACGGTCAAACTGGGTTTGGAAACCCTCAAAAGCCACCCGCATTTCTGTGCCCAGATGAATATACTCCTCGGGCATGTAGTCCTTACGAGTGGGCAATTCCCTTGCTATATTATCGACCAGTGCTCTCTTTTCTACCCTCATGCACTCTATCTTTTGAAAAAAGAAATTTTTTCCCTCATCGTTGGTAATGTAGTGAAGCACAGCTTCCTCAATCCTCACGTTGCAAATATCCTCATAGTAGATTAACAATTTACAGGTGAGGTACTCCAACTTGATCTCCTCTGTTACAACTGGCAGTTGTTCATGCGCGCAAATTTATTAGTAAACCCGCTATTATAGCTTTTACAAACTGTCATTGCGCTACTTCCAAGTCGACACGTAGCTTTGCGCCAGTTTAAAACTCTTCTTCAATGACTCTCTGGAACGCCTATATTTGATGGTCTTGACGTAAGAAAAGTCTTCCTCCCCGCACATAACGGGAAACACCTGAATATATTAAATCTGATCCATCCCATACACTTTCTCCTTAGACAAATCAAACAGATCCAAAAACTCGTTCTTGCTTAAGAGAGCTGTCTAATCAAGCTGTTTAAGTTTGACTGCTGCCACCCTATTCAAAACTGAAGGCATTTTATACCGAATGTTGTTTTAGAATTACTTTATCTTTTTTTAACTGCGGTGCTCAAAAGAGGAGAAATTGAACCCTGGGTTGTCCTGCTCGTACTTTCGGATCTGATAGCGAAGGTCGAGCTGTTACTTACGCTCAATTGTCCATTGTTTGGCACTCACGTGCTCAAGGATACGAGCCTTGCCTTATTAGAAGTATATAGCGAAGGCAGGGACTCCTTAAGTCATCACGATTGTGTCTACTAAAGGTAGTCGAGGCAATATGGCCTTTGATTGCCTTAAGTTGTTAAAAAATACGACCAAATCGCAGGACTGTTGCGACTCAGGACGCCTATTCATGCGTAATCTGTTGAGTTCCTCGTCAATATATATTTCAGGAGGAATATGATCGACTATATTCTCACAGCGACTGCAAGGACAATGTGCTTTGAATTTGAGAAAGTCATGCTGCTGCTGTATATCGGTCTTATTGTTTGGGAGGTGATAGTGTTAATTTTAATTTTATTTCATACGATTATATGCTTATCATAAGATCTATAAGACTGGGATACAATAAATTTGCTACAAAGGATTTGCTAAAGATGTTTTTGATGATTGACGGGGATGTTGTTGTTGACTGAGTGAATGAAGAAGTACACAGCCACAGGGTTGTTATCTTCGATTCAAGGAGCACGCATTGTATCAAGTCATCCATGTTCATATAGTTGTATACTTCATCGATTAAAATATACCCATCTATAGTTTTGCTAGTCGATGCCAATTTGTATTTTTTAGATGACTCAACCCTTCTCGTGAAATCCGATTACAACCTACATCTCCCCTCTTTTACTTAGATCAATGGCATATAACTGAGGCCAATTGGCCTTGGAGAGATGATGCACTCCTTATGAGTCTATTTTATTCGATTCAACGTTAATTTAGACTTACTAAGGCAAAGCTATGTCAAAACAGGCATAGAGACACTTGAAATATATCGACATCCACGGTTGCCTATCTCATTCACATCTGTGTGGCTGTCAAATTACTTAAATTAAGTACAAGGAGACCATTAAAATCAACTGCATTCATATTTGACATGGCTAAGGAGGTGAGTCGATTGTTTCCTGTTTGGCACAATTTGTACTTAAGTTAAGTGAGACGATTAATTTGGTGTGATGCAAGCGTCTGAATAAATTATTAGCCCCTGAATCTTCAATGAGGCAACTATCTGTATCCTGCTACTAGTACCGTATCTAATATTGTTGGATGAGATGATGTTGGATGTGGGCTACGTTTCTTACATTTCTGCTGACTGAGCGATTATTATCTAATAATAGCATAAGTGGATAAAGTATTAGATATTTAAGAAATTGTATCAATATCTAATTTGATAAGCAATAGCAGTCAATAAATTGGATTAATTTCAAAATTTGTATTCTGCTTTATATTTCAGGCTATGGAAATGAGAACACAAGCGATTGACACAATCTTAGATGAGTATAGCGCTCAAAGGAAGGACAGAGCAGAAAGACAAAAAGATATCATCATTAAATTTAATACCTTCCAAAAAGCATTCAATCCTTTACTTCGTCAATAACACTCGACCGATTTATCTGAACCTTTAAGCTAAAGAATACCTAACAGCAAGTAGACAAGTTCAAAGAGACCTATTCACGAAGACATCAGCCTAATCATACCAAATTATCACTACGAACATGCATAGTCAAAGATTGAGGAATAAGCCTCATTAAATGAGTAGTAGTTCTAGCTTGTAAAACAAAATCACTAACTTAAAAAACAGGTAAATTATCATTGACGCAGTTGTTAACTTTATAGGAAGAGGAAAGAGAGGCAAATTTAAATTTAAACATTTAGATCGACAACATTAAGAATACGTACGTCAATGAGATCCAAACCATTATGAGCAGCTCAATACGCAAAAGAAAGCAGGCCGAAACAAAGGTTCACCCTACATTATTTAGATCTTTTAATATAAGAATCTAACAGAAGAAGCTATAAAACGAATCGAGGAAGCTCAAGTGTTGAATGATAAGTTAAAGAAGTCGATTGAGGAGGCAACAGCTTTAATGAAGACTTACCACAGTTAAATAAGTAACGATTATGTGATGAAGGAGAGTAATATGAGCAGAGATTGATAGAGTTTTAGAGAATAGCCAAAAATAGCGATGATAAATTGAAAGAGATGGAGTAGGGATTTAACGAAGACTAATTCGTCAATTAATTCCTAAAAGACAACGACTTTATGAAGACCATCCAATAAAAGGTGCAAAAAGCGGAGTAGAATAATCAAATGCTTGCAGACTTCCGTTTCCTTCTGTCTGCAAAAAACAAAAAAGCGAAAGAGGGTAATTTAATGTTAACTCAGTCAGTTCTAACAATTAATTGAAGTAAAGATAGATCGAAAAGATGACGGATATAGAAAGCAAATTAAAAGCTATAATTAGTAAGATTGAGCAGGAGGTCAAGCATTATCTAAACTAAAATACGCAAATAAACGAAAGTTTATAAGAGATAAGCAGTCTCCTCTAAGAGTCGTTAGGCAAGTCGGACATTCATTCAAATAAATGATTTTCACAATTTGAATATCAACTAATCCCGCCTCATTCAATCTATCAGCTTTTTAAAACATTTAGTGTATTTCACATGCATCCAATTCAAATTGACAACATCACCATCAACAACCCCAAATCACATATAACCACACCCATCCACATCGATATCACTTTCTCTGCTCTTGATGCTCTACCCTATCCACTCACATGGAAACTTATCTACGTCGGCTCAGCCTTCACCGAAACCTACGATCAGGTTCTCGAAGAATTTTAAATAGAAAACATCAATGAACCCAGTACTCTGAACTTTTAATTGGAGTGCCCGCCTCCAAATTTCAATATTCTCCCTCGAGAAGAGGTAATATGTATTTTTGATGAGATGTAGGTACAACTGCCATGATTATTAGTGTCCAATATCTAGATCAGGAGTTCTTGAGGATAGGGTATTATATCCACAACGTCTTTCTGGGAGAGGAGGACGAGACGCAACTACCTCTGAAAGACGTGATTGAAAATTCAGAGAGAGTAATTATTGCCGAAAAGCCGCGAATCACAAAATTTTAAATAAAATGGGAGAAGTAGCACTTATAGCAGCAAAAAGGCATGATAAAGAGTTAGAATTAAAGATAGTATCTCTTGCAGAAGGATTAATAATTATAATTGATTAGATAGCAAGCATCACACCAAAAATTGCCTCTCGATTGCGAAGGGAGAATACTTTCCAACCTTATCAATGCTGATCAAAATATTAACAGCACATAGCAGATAGACAACATAAATAAACACTAGAATCAACTGGAAAAACTGTAGACTGACGGAGAGAAAGAACAGATTCAATGATCCAATGTTATAATTATTATCATTAGCAATTTATAAATAAAACTACTGTTGATATGACAGGAACGGATAAATTGACCAATTACTCAAAACTATCAAATGACAACATCATTCTTCAATTATTGCTAATAATAAGAGCGTTCAGCAAAGTCTGCTTCAGAGTTTGTTCACGATTGGCTTTCAGCAAACATTTTTTATTTTTAAGTTTTGTATGTTCCCATTTAATCCGATTGTCTTCGAATACATCAATGTTATTGCCCTCCATAACAAAAACCTTATCTGTCTGCCGTTGAACGGACTTCTTTATAATTTACTGTAGTTCACTCATGCCTCTCGGTTCCCTGTCTATTTTATTCAATGATTCATTGAAATTCTGATGCTTATATAGCAGAGTCGTGTAATTAAGCTGTTTGTAAGTCTATCTGCTGTGCCTGCGTTAATTTCTCTTAATGAAGTTGAGTTTATCAGACTAGGCCGACTATTTTCCAGAACTAACATTTTTGATATTCATTTTGTTTTTTGACTTAGATGTAAATAAGTCTTCCAATCCAGAAAAAGCACTCACCTTGGGTGATTTTCTACATTAATAGTTTGGCTGTTGATACTTGATCGATTTGGTTCTCTTTAAAGCAAAAAATGAAGTTGAACCTCTTTCCTCATTTACATTTATTGTCGTCTCTCTTCTTTTGTTTATATTCAACTCTGTATACATAGAGTTGGCTGTTTGCTTGTTTCTTTCTTAAAAATCACTTCGATAACTGCCAATTGCCATGCTTGTTTGATAGTTGCATTTTTTAATTAAAAAGTTAGTGATCTGAGACAGATTTAAAGTTTAGAGTAGTCTCGTGCTGCGCCTCATTTTTAAGACAAAATCCATATCCAAATCGATACAGTCATGAAAAGTGTAATAATTTGTTAATTCAGGTTTGATAAAGCTATAAAAACTCTCGACTGAGTGAAA
>Ga0302185_10002503_pt1 | contig 12019 bp, 16 predicted proteins | sample II_Bog_E1_1_FD_200231 | JGI IMG/M metagenome (GOLD analysis project Ga0302185, IMG submission 200231) | Peat permafrost microbial communities from Stordalen Mire near Abisko, Sweden - II_Bog_E1_2 | ecosystem: Environmental > Terrestrial > Soil > Wetlands > Peat | place: Sweden: Abisko... | reverse complement strand
GTTTCCTGATCGAGCATTTTCTGAAATACATTATGCAGGCGCACATTGTCGCCCGTGGTGTATACTTCAATACTTTCGAGTGGGGTTACATTATGCTGGCGGGCAGAAATGAATTTTGTGGTTTTATCGGCCACATTGCGCACTATAGCGCCATCGCTTTTAGTGGTCAATAATTGGTAAAGTCCGCCGAGGCCTGTAACTGCTACTATTTCTCTATATTCCATAAACTATCTTAAAAGGGGAGCAAAAATATAATTTTTAAGGTAATTAACCCGCAATTTTTTTATTGAAATTTAATTTATATAAAGAAACAGGGCAAAGTTTAGCCCTGTAGGCTTTATGGGAGCGCATGTTTATTATATATTTGCCCTATGATACTCTCTGATTCGCGCATACTTGAAGAAATTGAAAAAGGCACTATTGTAATAGACCCTTATGATCGTAGCAATCTAGGCTCTAACTCCTATGACGTGCACCTGGGCAAGTACCTGGCTATGTATAATGACACGATGCTGGACGCACGTAAACATAATACCATATCTCATTTTGAGATACCCGAAGAAGGATATGTGCTGCTACCGGGCTATCTGTACCTGGGTGTGACAGAAGAATATACAGAAACGCATGCACATGTGCCTTTCCTGGAAGGGAAATCATCTACAGGGCGCCTGGGTATAGATATACATGCAACAGCAGGGAAGGGCGATGTGGGCTTCTGCAATGCATGGACGCTGGAGATATCATGTGTGCAGCCGGTGCGTGTGTATGCAGGTATGCCGATAGGCCAGCTCATTTATTTTCCGGCAGAAGGGGAAGTGCTTAATAAGTATAATAAGAAAGTAGGCGCTAAGTATACCGGCCGAACCAACAAGCCTGTAGAAAGCATGATGTGGAAGAATAAATTTTAAAACCCACTTAAAGTTTAAGAACCGATCTCAGATCTTGCTTACCTTCATAGTGTACGGGCACATTGAGGTATAGGCCATGCCTGCCTGCTTTTACTGAGCCGTCCAGCTTTATTTCTACGTCAGGGTTCATCAATAGCTGAAGTGCATTAGGCAGAACATTTTTGAGGTCGACATTGAGCGTAACGGGCATTGAAAAAGTATCGTGGCCGGGCACAGGGAAACACTCACTCAGCAACATTTTCCCGAGTTTATTTCCATTAATAAATACATCAACATCTGCGTCTTTTAATTTGAGTGGATACCTGTTCGGATTGAACAGCAGCAGATCCATAGATAATTCCGTTTGCTTCAAGCCGGCCTGTTTCATCCCGAAATTTTGTATGCTTTGATATACCAGCGCTTTTGGCTGGCTACAGGAGGAAGTAATTATCAGGAGCAGTAGTATTAAATATTGCCTTGTTTTCATCATCAATTATTATCGGGTACAATATACGGTAAGGTAAGATAATACTGCCCGCCAGCGAGGCACTGTTATGTTAAATTACCACTGAAAGTGAGCTATAAAAATGGTATCGGATACCCTTGCATTTCGTGCGGCAATAAAATCTTGCAAAAAATAAACTCGTGATTAATATAAATTTTTCAAATAAATTTTTTTTTAAAAATCCTCACGAATGCCTTTCAAATTTCGTCTATAGTATGTAACCAAATTTCCTCACAAAAAACAGTATAACATGAAAAACAAACTACTCTTGTCAGCGGCATTGATTGCCCTACTCTGCTTTTTCAAGACAGAAAAAGTAAATGCACAAATTTCGGCAGTATCTATAAGCATGACAGATTCTGTAATGACCAATTGTGTATTGCCGGATGCGGCAATAATACAAGCCTATGGCACACTAACCGGCACCGTGACCGCAACCAATAATACTGTGACCGTTTATATTAATTGCGGTGATGGCTTTGACACTACGTTTACCATAGCAGCTACCTTAGGCAGCCCGGGTTACTTTTATCCGTACATAAACCATACTTATACCATGCCGGGCACTTATGCCCCATATGTTCTGGCAACAGCCGTGGGCGGTGCCTCAGGCAGCAACAGTGCCAGCCCGCTGACGCTATCAAATAACTGCGCGCAGCTACAGGGTAAACTATATATAGATGCAAACAGCAACTGTATCCCGGATCCGGGAGAGATAGGGGTAGCTTATGTGCCGATATGGATAGTAAATGCTGCAACACCAGCCGACACAACATGGGCCGGGTGGTCGGACGACACTGGTCATTATGCCCTTGGACTTTTACCGGGCACTTATACCGTCATAGCCAATGGTACATCAGTAGCCGGCTGGTATTGGTGGGGCTGGTCCGGAAGTAATATTACACCATCGTGCCCGTCAACAGGTATTTATACCCTCACGGCTGTGGCAGGTACTGACTATACAGAGAATTTTGCGTTCCAGTGCACGACAACGTTAGACACATTTGATATGATGGCCCAAGGGTGGAATGACGAACTGGTGCGCGGCGATACTACCTGGCTGGAAGTATGGGCGGGCGACTGGTGGTGGGACTGGCCATATACATGTACATCACTCACTACTACAGTGACGCTGACCCTGGACCCACACCTGCATTATGCAGGATATAACACCACATGGGGTACAGCGCCCACGAGCGTGTCCGGAAGTACGGTGACATGGGATGTAACATCCGGTAGTGACTTTTTTGATTTCTATTCAGGAGTGCTTGTATATGTTGACTCTACTACTGTTATAGGTGAGGAACTTTGCAATACGGTATATGCAGCACCAACTGCACTTGTGGATCCAAACCTGGCTAATAATACACAGACTTTCTGTGGCTATGTACTGGCATCATGGGACCCCAACTCACTGGGCGTATCGCCACAGGGATCAGGCACGCCGGGATATATAGATAATGAAACTGCACTTACCTATGACATACACTTCCAGAATACAGGTACTGCACCGGCAAATAACATAACCATTGATGACTCGCTGAGTACCAACCTGGATCTGAATACACTGCATGTGCTGAAGTCAAGTGCACCGGTGGAAATATATACTTCGGGCAACCTGGTGAAGTTCCGGTTCAATAATATTAACCTGCCGGATAGTGCAGCTAACCCGAATGGAAGTGTGGGCAATGTAATATTTGGAATCATGCCAAAACCCGGACTGGCACCAAACACACCAATACCAAACAGCGCAAATATTTATTTTGATTACAACCCGGCTGTGGCTACTAACGCTGTATTAAACACGATAAATAATGGACTGGGCGTGAAGCACCTGTCTACGCCATCAATGTCGGCGACTGTATATCCTAACCCGACCGATAATCTGGTATATGCAAAGACAGATGATAAGAGCGACTTTACTATGACGATGATGGATATGCTGGGACGTACAGTTGCGAGCAGTAAGAGCACCAGCGGTAGTGCAGTGGTGAGTGCGCAGAGCCTGCCGACAGGTATCTATATTGTAACGCTAACTAATGGAGAAGGAAAAGTGCTGACGACTAAGATCACTGTGCAGCATTAAATAAAAATAATGAGCAAAATGAAATGCCCCTCATCGAGGGGCATTTCATTTTTATAAAAATCTATTAAATAACTTACCCTATTTTTTTCTGCTCAGTGCTTTTTCGGCCGCAGCTATGATGTGGGCTGTTGTGAGGCCATATTTATCCATGAGCTGCTTTGGTGTACCGCTTTCGCCGAACGTATCCATAACTGCCACATACTCATGAGGTACAGGGCATTCGCGGGCGGCTACATTGGCTATGCTATCGCCAAGACCGCCATTGATCTGGTGCTCTTCGGCAGTAACGATGCAGCCTGTTTTGCGGATAGATTTGATGATCGCAGCTTCATCGAGCGGCTTAATACTGTGTATGTTTATAAGTTCCACCGAAACGCCTTTTTCTGCCAGTGCTTTAGCTGCTTCTACAGCGAGCCACACCATGTGGCCACATGCGAAGATGGTAATATCTGAGCCCTCGGCGAGGATCTGTGCTTTGCCTATTTCGAATTTCTGGTCTTCAGCGGTGAAGTTGGGCCACTTCGGGCGGCCGAAACGGAGGTAAACCGGCCCCTCGTACTCAGCTATAGCGAGCGTGGCAGCTTTGGTCTGGTTAAAATCGCAGGGAACAATGACGGTCATGCCCGGGAGCATTTTCATCATGCCGATATCTTCCAGCACCTGGTGGGTGGCGCCATCTTCGCCAAGTGTAAGGCCGGCATGAGATGCACATATCTTTACGTTCTTGCCACTATATGCTACCGACTGGCGTACCTGGTCGTATACACGGGATGTAGAGAAATTGGCGAATGTGGTGGTATAGGGGATCTTGCCGCCAATGGTGAGGCCTGCAGCTACACCAATCATATTGGCCTCTGCAATACCGCACTGGATAAAGCGCTCAGGAAATTCTTTCATGAATGCATTGAGCTTCAGTGAGCCTGCAAGGTCGGCTGTGAGGGCCACAACATTGGGGTTGCGGCGACCCGCTTCGAGTATGCCTTCACCGAAACCGCCACGGGTTTCTTTCTCGTTTAATATCTTTATGTCGTTAAGCATGTAGTAGATATGAGGCGCAAAAATACATTTATCATTTGGTTAAAACATAGCCCCAATCCTTGAGCCATGCAATAATTTTTTCTTTATAATCTCCCTGTATGATGATAAAGCCGTCTTTTACGCTGCCGCCGGCACCGCACTTGGTTTTCAGCTGTTTGCCCAAGGCTTCCATATCATCAAGTGTGCCAATAAAGCCATCTACCAGTGTCACTACTTTGCCTGCTCTTTGTTTGGTATCCAGCTTTACCCGTAGTTTTTGCTTGTCTTTGGGCAAGGTTTCCATGCTTTCCGGCTCGGGAAAATCATTAAAAAAATCCTTATTGGTGGAATAGGCGAGGCCGTCGGGGCGGGAGGTGTTTTTTTTGGACATAGTAGTAAGTTCTAATTCGGGTTTTAGTTACCTTTACAATATTATAAAAATGATATGGAATACATTGTAATCCCAACCAAAGATAAATCTGAAACTACGTTTTTTTTGAATTTATTGAAGAAAATGCACAAAGAAGCATCCTCACTTTCATCTAAAAAAATGGAAGATATGGCCTTTATTGCTGCGCTTAAAGAAGGAGAACAATCTGGAAAGGGTAGTTTGAGTAAAGTAAAAGCCCATCTTTCTAAGGTAGCAGCGGGCAAATGAAAATAATCGTTCAAAAATCTTTTGAAAAAGACATTGCAAAAATAAATGATAAGCAACTTGCAGCTATTGTTTATGCGCTAATTGAAGAGCTTGAAAGCTGCCAAAACCTCTCAAATGTTCCCCATCTTAAAAAAATGGCAGGTAAAGGAAATTACTACCGTATCCGTGTTGGCAATTATCGTCTTGGATTAAAGTTGTCTGAAGAGACACTAATTCTTTTGCGTTTTATGAGTAGGAAGGATATTTACAAATACTTTCCCTGATACATCTTATTAACTTATCCCCCAATATCCTAATTTAGCACTCAAATTCCAATTAAATGAATAAAGTAGTTGCAGGCGCTGATGATGCGGTAAAAGATATCCCTTCAGGCGCTACACTTATGCTGGGAGGCTTTGGCCTTTGTGGCATACCTGAGAATTGCATACATGCGCTGGTCAAAAAAGGCATCAATAACCTTACTTGTATCTCTAACAATGCGGGGGTTGATGATTTTGGTATCGGCCTGATGCTGCAGGGTAAGCAAGTGAAAAAAATGATCGCTTCTTATGTGGGTGAGAATGCTGAGTTTGAGCGCCAGATGCTTTCGGGTGAACTGGAAGTAGAGCTGGTGCCACAGGGCACACTCGCTACCCGCTGCATGGCTACAGGTTATGGTATGCCCGCTGTGTTTCTTTTGGCTGGTATAGGTACAGAAGTAGCTGAAGGTAAAGAGGTGCGCAATTTTAATGGCAAAAATTATTTGCTGGAGCACGCCTTCGATTCTGATTTCGCGATAGTAAAAGCATGGAAGGGAGATACACAGGGCAACCTGATATTCAAGGGCACTGCACGTAATTTCAGTCCGATGATGGCTATGGCAGGAAAGATCACCATAGCAGAAGTAGAGCACCTAGTACCCACGGGCGAGCTTGACCCCAACGCCATTCATGTGCCCGGCATTTATGTGCATCGTATTTTTCAGGGAGAAAAGTATGAGAAGCGCATTGAGCAGCGCACTACCAGGAAAAGAAGCTAGTTTTAACCAACAAAAGAAATTACAATGCCTTTAAATAAAGAACAAATAGCAAAACGAATAGCTCAGGAACTCAAGGACGGTTTTTATGTAAACCTTGGTATAGGTATACCTACCCTGGTGGCTAATTACATTCCGCATGGCGTGGATGTGGTACTGCAGAGCGAGAACGGGCTGCTGGGTATGGGGCCATTCCCTTTTGAAGGAGATGAAGACCCGGACCTGATCAATGCAGGTAAGCAAACCATCACTACGGTGCCGGGATCAGCTTTTTTTGACAGCGCTATGAGCTTTGGAATGATACGTGCGGGAAAGGTGGATCTCACCGTATTAGGTGCGATGGAAGTAGCTGATAATGGCGATATAGCCAACTGGAAGATACCCGGCAAAATGGTGAAAGGCATGGGTGGCGCTATGGACCTTGTGGCTGCTGCTAAGAATATTATCGTTGCTATGCAGCACACTAATCCCAAAGGCGAAAGCAAACTATTACCAAAATGTACCCTACCGCTTACAGGTGTGGGTTGCGTGAAGAAGGTAGTATCTGACCTGGGTGTTTTTGATATTACACCGGAGGGCTTCAGGTGTATAGAATATGCGCCGGGCGTAACTATTGATGAAATAAAAGCAAAGACCGCAGGCAGGCTGACGATTGCAGATGATGTAAAAGAGATGGCTGTATAGCAGTTAGTTTAGGGGGAAGGGGGGTAAAACTTTTTGTTATGGAATACAGAAGAATGGGGAAAACAGGTTTGCATTTAAGTGTGCTTTCTTACGGCTCATGGGTTACGTTTTCAAAACAGGTAGATGATACAGCTTCTGACAGGCTGATGGGTTTTGCTTATGATAATGGGATCAACTTCTTTGATAATGCTGAGGGTTATGAAGGTGGCAAGTCGGAGGAATTGATGGGGAGAACCCTTAAAAATAAAAACTGGGACCGTACGTCTTATTGTGTGTCCAGCAAGGTATTTTTTGGGTTGCATGGCAAGGACAATAAACCTACTCAAGGCGGCCTGAGCCGGAAGCATGTGACCGAAGCTTGCCACGGAGCGTTAAAGCGCCTGCAGGTAGATTATCTTGATCTTTTTTTGTGTCACAGGCCTGACCCTGAAACACCGATGGAGGAAATAGTATGGACCATGAACATACTGCTGCAGCAGGGCAAGATACTCTATTGGGGCACCAGTGAATGGAGCGCCGGCGAAATAATGGAAGCGCACAAAGTAGCAGAGAAACTTAACCTCATAGGCCCTGCAATGGAGCAGCCACAATACAATCTTTTTGAGCGGCAGAAAATAGAAGCAGATTACTTACCCATATTTAACAGCGTAGGCATGGGCACCACTATATGGAGCCCGTTGGCATCAGGCTTGCTAACCGGCAAGTATAACAACGGTGTGCCTGAAGGCTCCCGCCTGGCACTGGACAATTACGGCTGGCTCAAAGAGCGGACCATGCAGGAAGACAAAATAAATAAAGTGCGGAGCCTTGAAAAGGTAGCAAAGGAACTGAGTACTTCGCTGGCCACTTTGTCTATAGCATGGTGTATACATAATCCAAATGTAACTACAGCCATTCTGGGTGCTACCAAGGAAAAACAACTTGCAGAAAACATACAGGCTATTGAAGTATACCCAAAGTTGACCCCTGGGGTAATGAATGAGATAGAGGCAATTATGGGTACAAAACCGGCCCATGCCTGATAGATGATATTGGTCATTTCTGATAATTCCCTGACAATTTTCTGAATGGCAGTCATTAACTTTGCTAATATGCCAAACGCGACTATTACAGCAAAAAAGCAAACGAGCCTTCCGGCTGCCTTCGGGGACATGGAGTTTCGTGTGCACAGCAGTGAGCGGTTGGCAATAAACAATTGTATACATGCCTCCTGGCATGAGGTAAGTTTATCTGAAGATGAACAACCGGAAGATAAAGGGGTATTAAGCCTTTTCCCGGTTGATGATAATAAATTTTGCCTGGAGCTTTCTTATTTGCAATATGCAGAGTCTTCATCTACTAACGCTACGGTTTATTCATTGCGTTTTTTGCCATTATTTTTTGAGTCGTTCCCTGATGATGTGCTGATGGCCAACCAGCCGTTCCGGTTTGACCGAACTAATGAGCAGCCATTCCCCGTATGTGCGCAGACGCGTCTGTTGCTCGAGCAATTGCAGCCGATGGCCGAACTTACCCCATTCATAAGAACGCTTCGGCATAACGAGACGGCTATACAATTACTGAGGTGCGCGCTGGAGTGCCTCACCATTCCTTATACTGTTTGCCAGGTGCCGGCTTGCCGGTTTCTTGCCTATGAAAGCGAACGGGAAAAGATACAGGCCGCCTGTGATATCATAGCCCGGAATACCGACCAGCCGCTTACCATTCGTGAACTTTCGCGAAAGGTGGCGATGAATGAATGCTACCTTAAAAAAGGTTTTAAGACGATCACGGGTAAAACGATACATGAATACCAGCAGGAATTGCGCATAGGTAAGGCAAAGGAACTGCTACAGCAGCAAGGCCGCTCTGTGACTGATGTGGCCAACATCCTGGGGTACAACAGCATATCTCATTTCAGCACAGCGTTTAAACGTGTTACGGGCTTGAAGCCTTGTGAACTACTGAAATAACACCAACCCCCTGAAGGTGCTTTCGCTTGAGAATTTAGTTCAACCCAAGGATATATTTTTAGCTTTGACTTTAATAACAGCCAATAAAATTTTCAACAGTAAATTGAATCATTTAGACGATGTTATGGCATCCTTCTGCTTATCGTAAGGTGTTGGTTGTATGGATGAGGGTGCAGGATCATCATAATAGGCCAGCAGGATCTTGTAGCCGGTAGATTCTTTGTTTTGCCCGTCTGTCACAGAACCTGCACAGCCCACATATCTCTTTTCCCCGGGCGCCACTTTATCCATAACTATTACTCTCTTGCTGAGTGTGTTATTGACCGCGAACGATTCTTCAATACGAACTGTTATAGTGCGGCTGTGGTCCTTATTGAGGATGGCGCATGGCCTTGTGTTTATCTTGCAGCCCGCACCGGTAGTGGATGGAGGAACAAGTGCCGCAGCTTTAATTGCATTTTCTACTACGCGTTTTTGTGCACCTGCGTGGCTAGCGCATAATGCCATAAACACGATAAAGAAACAAAATTTCAGTTTCATTACTTCTTATTTTTTGAGTGATCAATGGGTAGTAGGTTATTTTTCACAAAAGTATGCTACCCGATATGCTGCACCCCTACCGAATATTCGGGGGGTATTACAGATAGGGTGTACAGGATCGTGCCAAACACTGATTAGTAGCCATTATTAGGTGTAATTACGATAGTTTTGCAGCATTATACTTAAGGGTCATGTATTCTAAATTCAGAGCCAGGGTTTTAAAGATATTGCCGATACCGGAGGAAGAGTGTGATGCCTTTTTTGCTTCGGAAAAAGAGTTTAAATACTTAAAGGCAAAGGAATTTTTTATTAAGGAAAATGAGACCTGCCGTGAAATTGCTTTTGTGAATAAAGGCGTACTGCGTATGTATTATCTATCGCCGGAAGGAAAGGAAATCAATACGATGTTCTTTTTCGAAAATGATTTTGCAACATCTTTCCAGAGCTTGCTGCTGCAACAACCGGGGCGGTATTTTATACAGGCACTCACAGATTGTGAGCTCATCACAGTGGCATACCCCACATTGCAAAATGCTTATGAACAATCGCATTTGTGGAACAAATTCGGGAGGATCATAGCAGAGAAAAGTTATGTGATCTCTGAAAAGCGCATTGAAAGCCTGCTGTTTTACAATGCTGAAGAACGCTACCTGAACCTGGTAAAAACCTACCCCAGGGTATTTGAGCAGGTGCCGCTTTATCATATCGCTTCCTACCTGGGTATAGAACGGGAAAGCCTGAGCCGGCTGAGAAAAAAACTCGCAATGCCCAGGGAAGGATCATAATTGTAACATAGGTCAATTTTAATGCGCATTTGAAGCTCCAATTTTGTGTGTAATAAAAATAGTTTCTATGACACAAAAAAAGATCATTGAACAACTTCATCTTGCTTTCTCGGATGTAGCAAATACAGCCAAACTGTTTTCAGAAGAAACATTTTTTCAAAGGCCTGCCACCGGTAAATGGTCGGTGGCGGAAAATGCGGAGCACCTGATCCTTTCAGTGAAACCGCTTGCGGGCTTATTTGGCCAACCTGAAACAATGCTTGAAAAATGGGGCAAGACCACAAGGCCGCAAGGAAACTACGATAAAGTAGTAGCCGTTTACCTGGAAAAGGTGGGTAATGTGGGTGTCGGTTTCCCGTCTTTCACCCCAAGCAACACGATAACCTCAAAACAGGAGCTTGTTGATGAACTTGATGCGGTAAATAATAAGTTTTTAGTGCGGGCATCACTGCTTACCGAAATGGAACTGGACACATACCAGGTGCCGCATCCGCTCATTGGCATGCTTACTTGCAGGGAGTTCCTTTATTTTACGCACTACCATACCATGCGGCATTGCGGGACGATGAAGCAGTTGTTGGGAAGTTTTGAAGTTTAAAGTCAGGAGACTTGATCGTTTATGGCACCGGATCATATCCATGCTTGCCCCAGGGGTGGCAGGAGCAAAACCGTTTGAACGCCAGCCAGCCGCCTTTGAAAGGGCCGTATTTTTGAATGGCTTCCAGGCCATAGGCACTGCAAGTAGGTGTAAAGCGGCATTTTGCACCAAAAAATGGCGATATAGCGCCCTGGTAGAAGCGGATAATAGCTATAAACAGTATGGAGAATAGTCTTTTCACTTTTCGGCAGGCTCTTTTGCAGCAATTGTAATTAATTTTTCCACGCCTTTTATCATGGCGATCTTGATAGGCTCGTATTGGGGCATTTTGCTGTCGGTAAAGATAAAGAACAGGTGCATTTGCCGGTTTTCGGGGATGGCCCCATACAGCGGTTGCTTGTGGAGGCGCCAGGCTTCCACTATCAGGCGGCGCACCCGGTGGCGGTGCACACTGCTGCGAAATTTCTTTTTAGGCACAGAAAAGCCAGCCATAACGGGCGCTGCTTTTGGATCTGTACGTGGCAGGAAGGTATAAATGAGCTTTATGGGAAAAACAGAAAACGCTTTCCCGGTAAGGAAAAGCGTATGAATATGCTGCTCTCGCTTGAGCCGCTCATATACTTTGAAAGTATTACGAATGGCAATTCAGTTTAAAATGATTACTTCAGGCGGCGTTCGTCAGATACTGTGAGCTTATGGCGGCCTTTAGCGCGGCGGGAAGCCAATACTTTACGGCCGTTAGCTGACTCCATACGTTTACGGAAACCATGAACTGTCTTGCGGCTGCGGCGGTGCGGTTGATACGTGCGTTTCATACTATATAATTTTACTCCTTTTTCAAGGGAGTGCAAAGGTAAAGCAAATATTTGAAGTGAACAAATAAGTGCGGTAAGATTTCTTTTCGGTAAAATGCGAAAATATGAAAATAATTAATCCAATGCGCTCCCGGTTATGATTTTATCAATTTTAGCAATAATGGCGGGCATCTAATACCGCTACCTTTACCTTTAAAATAAAAACAACACAGATGAAATACAATTACTTTGGAAATACGGGACTGGTGGTTTCTGAGCTTTGCTTTGGTACGATGACCTTTGGTGGTGATGGTATCTGGAAGGCAATAGGGGCGCTACAGCAGGATGAATGTACCGCACTCACGAAGGGTGCGGTAGATGCAGGGATCAATTTCTTTGATACAGCGAATGTTTACTCTTACGGGCAGTCGGAAACGATATTGGGCAATGCCATTAAAGGATTGGGTATAAAAAGGCATGAACTGGTGATCGCTACTA
>Ga0302185_10002494_pt1 | contig 12034 bp, 9 predicted proteins | sample II_Bog_E1_1_FD_200231 | JGI IMG/M metagenome (GOLD analysis project Ga0302185, IMG submission 200231) | Peat permafrost microbial communities from Stordalen Mire near Abisko, Sweden - II_Bog_E1_2 | ecosystem: Environmental > Terrestrial > Soil > Wetlands > Peat | place: Sweden: Abisko, Stordalen... | reverse complement strand
ACAACTGGACGGTGAACCCCACCACGGTCAACACCTTCACAGGTTTCTGGACCCAGCAGAGCTCGCATAACGGCACTGCGGTCCTTGACAAAAACGGCAAACAGATGTGCTGGTCGCGCTACATCAACATCACTGAGCCGGTCTGCTACATGGAAGGCGCCTATTTCGGCGGCTCCAACGGCGGCTGGACCGAGCCCTCGAATGAAGTCCGTGGCACCATCGGCTTCTCCGACACCCTGATCAAGACCATCCATCGTCACACCATATCGACAGGCATCGATTTGGTGCACCAGCGCTCGGTCGAAAACGCATTAAACTATCCGGCCGACGCCATCATCGACTTCAACGGCACGTACAGCGGCAATGGCGTGGCAGACTGGCTCATGGGTTACATGGGCAACTACGAGCAGGGAGCTGGCGAACTGGCCGACATCCAGGGATGGCTGATCGACCCGTACGTCAACGACGAGTTCCGCCTGAAACCCGGCCTCACCCTTACCCTCGGATTGCGCTGGGATCCGGACTCGCCGCCGGCTTCTATCGGAGGCCGTGGAACGGCTTTCGTGGCTGGCCAGCAGAGCTTCATATTCCCCGCCGCGCCAACGGGACTCATTTACCCCGGTGACACCAATATGAATGCAGGCCTTCGCCCCGCGGACAAGAAATTCTTTGAGCCCCGCATCGGCGTTGCCTATCAGCCCAAGAACATGCCCCGCACCTCCTTCCACGCCGCGTTCGGCTTGTTCAGCGCTCCGGTGCCTTACTCCGACTACAACCACGTCGTAGATATGGCGCCCTTTGCTCCGGCATTTTCACCGAGCGCGCCGTCGAATTCGCCGATTTGCTCCACTGGCGGCGTAGTCACTAACTGCACGCCGAACACCAGCCAGGCGATGGCCGGATTCATGAACTTCCACAATCCATGGGCGACCCCGTCGTTCGATACACCAAACGGCAACCCATTTGGCACCGGCCCCGGCCAGATCCCATGGGCCAACCCCACCTACCAGCCCCCCGAGAACTCTGCGATACCCGGCCCGGTCTATGTGCAGGATTCCTTCGGCCGGAGCTTCAAGGCGGCCATGACCGAGGCCTGGAACGCCTCCGTGGAGCATCAGATCAACGGGGTGACGGCGATTCGCGTGGCCTATGTAGGCAGCGAGTCTTATCACCAGGACTACGTGATAGATAGGAACTTCGCCGGCTACAGCTACTGCACCTACTACAACAACCCAACCTGCCCGCTGCCAACGCAAACAAACCTCACCAATGGCAGCCTCGTACTAGCTTCCTACCCGCACCCCGCCTTCACCCAAATCCTGGAATACGACAGTGGGGCCACGGCTAGCTATCACTCGCTACAGGTTACCGCTCAGCGGCACTTGTCCCATGGCCTCCAGGCGCAGTCCAGCTTTACCTGGGAGAAGACACTCGACGTGTCGAGTTTCGCCGACATTGCAGGCGAAACAAGCGGCATGAACAATCCCGCCAACCTGCGCTGGAGCCGCGGCCCCGGCAATGCAAATATCCCCTTCACCTGGACCAGCAACTTTGTTTACCGCAGTCCGGAGTTGAGGTCGCAGAACCTTATTGTGCGCGAAGCGCTGGGAGGCTGGGAAATCAGTCCCATCATCACCTGGCAGTCGGGCACGCCGTTCAGCCTCGGACCCGGCAACAGCAATGCTGCCTATGGCGAGCTTAACAAGGGCGACGGCTGCTTCAATGGCTGCAGTTCCGACCGCCCTGACCGTGTCCCGGGAGTGCCGCTCAAGGTTCGCCAAGGCGGGCGGTCCAACTGGACAAAGCAATACTTCAACACGGCTGCGTTTACGACCCGTCACGACGGGACCTTCGGCAACAGCGGCCGCAACCTCATGCAGGGCCCTCCGAGCTTCAACATCGACTCGTCGCTGATGAAGAACTGGACGATCCTGGAGCATTACCAGCTTCAGTTCCGCTTCGAGTTCTACAACGCCACTAACCACCCGGTCATGAGCAATCCGGATGCCAGTCCGCCTTCTGGCTCGGCCGGCGGGGACGGATGCGCTGGCGAAATCAACTGCGGCAACGGCGGCTTTGGCGGCACTTCCAACACCACGCGTATAGGTCAGGCCGCTCTGAAACTCACTTTCTAACCAACCCACAGGCCCGGGCGGCGCATCCAGCTGCCCGGGCCTGTTTCATTTCTTCGATATCGACGGTGTTCCCGCATGGCCTTCCCCCAGGTGCACGGTCGTAACATTGTTTTGTGGGTCACTGGTCGAGCGTGAACCCGGAGGTTCAACGGATGCTCCAGTGGCTGTCATGGTCGTCATTTTTGCATAAGCGCTCACTCGCGGCCGTGGGCACAATCCTGACTATCCTCATTGCCTGCTCCTGCTTTCTACCGATGCGCCACGGTGTCATCGGGGCGGCACAGACTCGTTTATCGAGCGAATCCAGTGCAGATCTGTGGCCCATTTCCATCGACTATCCGGAAAATGGCTCCATTTTCCCGCCCGGAATCACGCCGCCCACATTTATCTGGCGCGATGCGGCAGCAAGCTCATGGCAAATCGAAATCGTCTTTGCCGACAAATCTGCTCCAATGCATTTTCAACCCAAAGCCGAACGGATGCACCTCGGCGCCATCGATCCGGAGTGCATCAGCAACACAAACGAACTGCCCAAGCTCACTCCGCAGCAAGCGTCTTCATGGACGTGGACTCCGGACGCGTCCACCTGGCAGGACATTCAAGCGCACTCCAAGGAGTCGCCCGCCACATTCACGATTACCGGTTCCAGCCAGGCGCGCGGCGAGGTTTCTCGGGCAAGCATTTCACTTACCACCTCTGCCGATCCGGTGAACGGACCAATCTTTTACCGCGATGTTCCGCTCATGCCGAGCGCCGGCGCAAACGGTACTGTCCAGCCATTGTCTCCCGCGTCCATTCATCTGATTCGCTGGCGGCTGAGGGATATTCGCCAGCCGGAGAGCCGCACGGTGTTGACAAATATGCCCACCTGCGCCAATTGCCATTCATTTTCCCGCGACGGCAAGACGATGGGCATCGACGTCGATGGCCCGGCCAACGACAAAGGCCTTTACGCCGTCGTCCCGGTCGCGCAGCACATGTCCATTCAGAACAAGGATATTGTGCAGTGGAATACCGACGGCCAGGCAGGCAAGGTTCGCGTGGGCTTCATGTCGCAGGTGTCGCCGGACGGGCGTTTTGTCCTGAGCACCTTTGCCGGCTCTGCGCTGGATATCTCAAACACTTATTACGTCACAAACTTCAAGGACTATCGCTTTTTGCAGGTGTTCTATCCCACACGGGGAATTCTGGAGTGGTATGACCGTGCCGCCGGCAAACGCCAGCCTCTGCCGGGCGCCGACGATCCACGTTTTGTGCAAACAGATGGCGTTTGGAGTCCGGATGGCAAATACATTGTGTTTGCGCGGGCCGAAGCAGTTGACCCTTATCCGCCGGGGCAACCGAAAGCAATGCACGCCAACGATCCCAATGAAACGCAGATTCAGTACGATCTTTACCGCGTTCCCTTCAACGATGGCAACGGCGGCACGCCTGAGCCAATCGAGGGCGCGTCACATAACGGCATGAGCAATAACTTCCCCAAGGTCTCTCCGGATGGGCGATGGATCGTCTTCGTGCAGTGCCGCAACGGGCAGCTCATGCGTCCCGACAGCCAGCTTTACATCGTTCCCTTTGCAGGCGGCGAGGCGCGCCGCCTCCGTGCCAACACCTCGCTCATGAATTCATGGCATAGCTTTTCGCCCAACGGGCGTTGGCTGGTTTTTTCGTCGAAGGCTCGCTCGCCCTACACGCAGATGTATCTCACGCATCTCGACAGTGAGGGCAATTCCAGCCCCGCTATTCTCATCGACAACTCCACCGCGGCCAACCGCGCCGTGAACCTTCCCGAATTCGTGAACACAGACGAGGATGGGATCGAGGACATTCAGGTTCCCGCCGTCGAACTCTACAAGCTCATCGACGAGGCCATGGAACTGGAGGACAAAGGAGAAAACGACAAGGCCCTCGATATATGGAAGAAAGCGGTGGCGCTTGATCCGGGAAACGCAAAGGCTCAGAACGGCCTGGGGATATCGCTTTACGTTCATGGAGAGTTCCAGGAGGGGTTCGAACACCTTCGCCTGGCAGTTCGCATCAACCCCATGTCGGCTCAGAACCGCTTCGTTCTGGGAAGGTTCATGCTGGATCAGGGACACGCGGAGCAGGCGTTGCCGGAGCTACTGGCAGCCATTGAGATCAGACCGCACTTCGAATCCTGCGAGGAGGCCCTGGCAAGCGCTTATGAGAATCTAGGGAAAGGCGCACAGGCGCTTGCACATTGGCAAAAGGCGCGGGAAATCGACCCTGGCAGCGCGACAGCCACTCTGGGCGCCGCGTGGCTGCTGGCCACAACTCCGGATGCCTCGCTTCGCAACGGCCGGGAGGCCTTGTCTCTCGCCCAAGCCGCCAGGAACCTTGCTCCGTCCGACGATGCCGACATGCTGGATACCCTTGCCGCAGCGTACGCGGAGAACGGGCAGTTCCCGCGCGCAATTGCGTTGGCGCAACAGGCGCTGGGTCTCGCTGAGAAGCGGGGAAATTCGAAGATGGCAAGCGCAATCCGAAATCGCTTGATGCTTTATGAAGCCGGGAAGCCATTTCGCGAGGCACAGGGCACAGTTGCGGCTCTTCGATCGGCTTTGAGTACCGCTGCCAGTTAGGAGCGGTAATGCCTGGCACAGGCGCAACTGCAATTGAAGCCTGCACTGCCGGCAAGACCGTGCAAGCAAAGTGGCGATTACAACTCGCCTGCAATGCCGATGCACAAACAAGAACGAAAAGGACAGTCATGCCATTATCGCGAAGGGACTTTTTGGAAGTTGGTGCTTTATCTGCTTCAGGAATTATGTTGTCGGGCGTACTTCATTCCGAGAATGACCATGGAGCGGGGCAGGCTGATGACGGCAGCGCGGCTCGAATCGCTTCATACGGAATGCCGGTCGCGCGCCTCGTGCTGAACTTGAATCAGGACTGGCACTTCTTTCGCCCGGCATCGCCAGCACCCTCACCGGATTCGAAGTCAGTGAAGGAAGATGAAATGAACCCTCCCGCTGACGCGCAATGGGAGCCGGTTACATTACCACATTCAGTAAGACTCGAGCCACGGGACGTAAGCGGCGGCCGCAATTATCAGGGTGTTTGTTGGTACAAGCGCGAGTTGCTCGCCCAGCCGGATTGGAAGGATCGTGTTGTTTACCTGAAATTCCAGGGCGCCATGCAGGTTGCGGATGTCTGGTTGAATGGCGTTCATCAACTAACCCACTATGGCGGCTACATACCCTTCACCATTGATATTTCCAAAGAGATTCGGTTCGACCGACCCAATACCCTGACCGTGCGGCTTGATAACTCTGACAATCCCGAGGTGCCACCGGGAAAGCCGCAGAGCGAGCTGGACTTCTGCTACTTCGGAGGCCTTTATCGAAGCGTCGATCTCGAAGTGCTTAATCCTCTGCATATCACCGATCCAATTCTTGCCAACACGGTTGCTGGCGGGGGTGTGTTTGTTACATACCCCTCGGTCGCAACAGGCGAGTCCTTAGTGCGGGTCCAGACCGAGGTAGTCAACGAGTCGGATGAAAGCCGCGTTTGCGACGTGGTGCAAGGATTGATCGGCCCCGATGGGAAGTCAGCGGCGACGGAGTCCATCACTGTTACTGTGCCGGCCCGTTCTCGCCATGTGGCCACACAGACATTGAAAGTTGTAGATCCAAGGCTCTGGCATCCGGAAGATCCTCAGCTCTACTGGCTTCATTCAACAGTAAACGCGAACGGCAAGGTCATCGACGACGAGTACACGCACATAGGCATCCGTTCCTTTCAATTCGAAAAGAGCCGCGGCTTGCTCATCAATGGCCAGCCATTCTTCTCAATTGGTGCGAATCGGCACCAGGACCATCCTTATGTGGGCTATGCCCTGCCGCCTTCCGCGCATTATCGCGATGCCTTTAAACTGCGCGAGGCGGGCTTCACATCGTATCGCAGCCACTATCCCCAGGATCCAAGCTTCATGAATGCCTGCGACGAATTGGGCATTCTGGCCATTGTTTCCAACCCCGGCTGGCAGTTCGTCGGGGATGAGATTTTCAAGAAACGTGTCTATCGGAATGCGCGCGATATGATCCGGCGGGATCGCAATCATCCATCGGTGGTCATCTGGGAAGCGGCCCTGAACGAATCGGACAACAGTTCGCTGGCGGCCGAGCTATACCGGATTGTGCATGAGGAGTTCCCCGGGCCGGGATGTTACACGGCAGGAGATCCAATTCGTAAACCGGTGCCTGGCTTCGATGGATGGGACATCACGTACGGGAGCCATCCACATGAGGGTTCTTCAGGGCCTTCATGGATACGCGAATGGGGCGACCAGGTGGATAACTGGAGCGATCAGCAGGGCCGTGTGCGCGTCGCCAGATCGTGGGGCGAGATGCCGATGCTCGTACAAGCCTCCGCTCATCTGCAGAGTCTGGACCGGATCTACCAGTCGGACACCAGGCCCGCAGGAGCCGATCTTTGGGCGGGAATCGATGCATTTCGCGGCTACCATCATCAACCCTTTCTGGGTGCTCCACTGGACCTGTTCCGAATTCCCAAGTTCGACTATTTCATGTTTCAAAGTCAGCGGCCTTCCCACGCTCAGACGGCACGAACCGGCAGTGGGCCGATGATCTTCATTGCCAATTACGCCACTTTCCATTCGCCTTTGGAAATGGTCGTGTTCAGCAATTGCGAACAGGTACGCCTCACCCAAAACGGCAAACTGGTCGCGACGCAAGGGCCCGATGCCGGATACCGGATCCCTCATCCGCCCTTTACTTTCAAAGTGGGAGAATTCAGCGGCACCCGGAGTATGTTGTTCGCCAATGCAGTTTCGCCGGAAGCGCCTTGGGTGCCCATCGGGGAATTGCTGGCCGAGGGGCTGATCGATGGCAAAGTGGTTGCACAACACCTGGCCCACTCTCCCGGAGTCCCAAAGGGCCTTCGATTGGAGCTCGACACATGTGGCGTGGCCCCTGTTGCCGACGGAGGAGACTGGGTGCGCGTGTATGCCCACGTTTGCGATTCCAGAGATATGACTTATCCGTATGGGGACGACATGGTGACTTTTTCGGCAGCTGGCGAAGGCACCCTAATTGGGGATGAGAAGATTTTTGCCAATCCGGTCCGCGCAGAGGCAGGAATCGCCACCGCGCTCGTACGGATGACCAGGAGTGCAGGACTCGTAACAGTGAGTGCATCATCTCCCGGGCTGAAGGACGCGGTGTTGCAGTTCCGATCCGCGCAGGCCCGGGAGGAAGGCCGAGCCCGCAAGCCCCACGAGGGATTATGATGTTTCATCTCCATGGCGGAGAACGATGTGAGCTTGCAAAGCCCCCGCACCATGAACCCAACCACGCTCGCGGTCTCGATGATGCGCATAGGGCGATGCAATCTCGGTTCCGGATTATCGCGCCGAGCCATGAACGCAGCGGCGTTCATGCTGCTGGCCGGTGTGTTGGCACTTGCCCAGCAGGGCCGGAAGTCCGCATCATACCAGTCTGGATGTGAGAAATAGAGGTCGATTTTCATGTCCCCCTTATGCGCGGCATCGCAAAGTTCCCCGATAATGTCTCTTCGCAAAGGAGTTTCCATTACCGAGTAAGCGAGATCGCACGGTTCGATACGGGGCCCTCCGGGAACGACCCAGTTTGCTCGACTCTTGACCCGGGTCTTGGTGTCGAACATACTGAAACCTTCGTGGTGCTTGGTAGTGATCGCAAACATCTTCATTCCGCTTTCCTTGAAGACGTCCATCCACGCGGAAGCATCGAAAGCGTGGGATTCCAGGTCTTGTGAAGCTGGTTATAGCGGTCGCGATCTTCGAACAACATCTCTGGAAAGGGCCACGACTCCGGTCCGCGATGCCAAATGCTGTACATTCCCCAATGAATGCGAACACCAAACTTCATATCTTGAAATGCTTCATAGGCGCTCGTTGGAGCCGAATGATACTCCGGAATGGGCACACTTTCGACATAAGGTTCGTTCCGGAGCGACGAGGCTGGAAAGCTATTGACTGGTGCAGAGGCCTGCCCGAAACCCGGGTAGACAGACGAGGCTGCCAAGGCCGTGGCGGAAGCCAGAAAATCTCTGCGATTCATAGGGGCTCCAACGGCACGAAATGGCGAGCCACGTTTGCAAGCGGGAAAGGTGAGAGCGGCCATTCACGGTTTTTTCAGCCGTGGCAACGCGCGCGCTCCAAGCGCTCCGTCTTGATATATCAGAAGCAGAGAAGAATGTCATTTAGAGAAAAGCGCAGAATTGTCGGCACCGTACAGTGCGGTAATATCCGCCGGCGCCGATCTCATGACTGTAGCCTTCGTCGCGCCGGTGGAGATGCCGCCGTCGACCAGTAACGTTTGCCCAGTGATATATCGGCTTGATTCCGAGGCAAGAAAGACAACGGCGCCATCCAGATCGTCAGGCCGGCCCGGGCGCTTCAGCGGAATACGATCGGTCAGGTATTCGACCCACTCCGCATTCTCATAGAGTGCCTGGTTCTGCTTCGTCCGAAACCAGCCTGGGGCCAGACAGTTCACCGTGATTCCGTGGACTCCCCAATCGTCAGCCAAGCTCATTGTGAGTTGGCGAATTCCGCCGCGGCTCGCCCCATAAGGCCCAAGACCTGCATAGCCGGCGACCGACGTGACAGAGCCGATGTTGATGATGCGGCCGTATCTGCGCTGGGTCATGCCTCGTGCAACTGCCTGGGCCACGAAGAAAGAACCGCGGAGATTGGTGTCAAGGACCGTGTTCCAATCGTCCCACGATACATCTGCTGCGGGCTTGCGGATGTTGCAGCCGGCATTGTTCACGAGGATATCGATGTGCCCGAAGTGTACCTCGATCGTAGAAACTGCAGTCTGGATACTTTCATGGATTCGCACATCGAGTTCGGCAGAAAAGCTTTGGCGGCCAAGCGCGCGGATCTCTTCTGCAAAGGCGGTGAGGGAGCTCTTGTCGCGGCTGGTGATGGCGATGTCTGCGCCTGCACGCGCGAGAGCACGCGCAAAGTACTGCCCCAGCCCACGGCTGGTTCCCGTAACCAGCGCGACTTTTCCAGTCAGGTCAAACAGCCCTTCTGTCATAAATCCGTTTCCTTATGCGTCATGGTTGGAGCACGACCTTCATCAGTCCAGGTTCGCGATCATAGAGCCGGCGGAACCATGATGCACCTTCTTCAAGTGGAGCGACCGCCGAGAGTAAAGGGTCCACACGGATGGCGCCGCGCGACATCAGAGAGATACACGCCGGATACTCTCCGGAAGACGCGCAGGATCCCTGGAGACGGACCTGGCGGGTGACAATTGACTGCAAGCCGATCTCGATGGTCGGTGTGATGTTGCCAACCAGCGTTACGGTGCCCCCTTTTCGCACAGACTCCACTGCCAGCTTGACGGTGGCAGCAGTGCCTACGCATTCCAAAGCCCCATCCGCACCACCACCGTTAGTCAGGTCCAAGATCGCGTCCCCAACCGTACAGTCGCGAGAGTTCAGGACCTCGGTAGCTCCCAGACTCCGCGCCAATTCAAGGCGGGTCTCGTCTAGGTCGATGACATATACTTTACCCGCGCCCGCCGCTCGCACAGCCTGCAGAGCGAGCAGGCCGATCATCCCCGCACCGACCACAACCACTGTATCCTCCAGGTCGATCCTGGTAAGAGAAACGGCATGAACCGCAACAGATACAGCTTCAATAAGCGCAGCGTGAGAGAAAGCCATGTTATCCGGCAGCGGGTATGCAATGCGCGCGGGTACTGTGACATATTCCGCAAATGCACCCATTCGGCGGAATGCAGGCGTCGATACACCGATGACTTCTCGCCTGTCACAGAGGTTGACCTGGCCGCGAAGACAGAAAAAGCATTTACCGCAGAACACGGTCGAATCGAAGGTAACCCGTTGGCCAGGTCGGAATCCCGACACCGCATCGCCCACCGCTTCGATCACGCCGGCCGCCTCATGGCCCATCACAATGGGAGGCAACCGTCTTCCCGTGCTGCCGTCGTACCCGTGTACATCGCTGCCGCAGATGCCGCAAGCCTGAATTTGTATTAAGAGTTCTTCTTCACCGGGCTGGGGTTTCGCCATGTCTACAACGTCGAGTTTCTTGTACTCAGAGAGTACGAGCGCTTTCATAGAAATCCTCCGCACTCCAGTATCGGCCTGGCAGACTTCTTCAACCTTATCCGATGTCTCGTTGTCGAGGCGTTTTACGCTGAACGAATTTATGATATATCAGTATTCTGAGACTCTGCAAGCAGGCCCCGCGCATCAGCGTGGGGTTGGCGAAACAAGCAATTCATACGGAGTCCCGTAGGGACCGCGCTCATGCTCCTCGACCTTCCAACGCTCTTGCCAGAACGGTGGAAAAACACAAACCGGGAATGACTCCCGTAAATGTCAAACCTCTATTGCCACCCCGGCAAAGCCGGGGGTTCTCCCAATTGAATAGAAACAGCGAGACGCAACAAATGGGGGGCGCTGAGCTTCGCCTTCGCAGCCCCAGTGATCATTACCTGGATCGGAAAACACTCTCAGTCGTGGCGCCAGTCCTGCTGGAGCGGTTTCATATCTCGGCGACAAGCTATGCTCGAATCATCTTCGCTTTCATGCAGGCAAGTGCGATCGCAAACGGCATCTCGGTGCGGAGATTCGCCAGCATGGGATCAGGGTTTGGAGGAATGATCTTCAGCATCGTCACCGGCCGGATGGTCGACCGCTACTCCTTTTCGCCAACCTTCGTGCTCTTCGGGATTCTCCCGCTCATTGCTGCGGGAATGGTGTGGACGCTGCCGACCCACTCCGATGTCTAGACGATACGCAGTGTCATCCCGCCATCAATAACGACATTTTCCCCAGTGATGAAATCATTCTCTACAAGCGCGTGTATAAGGTCCGCGACATCCTCAGGCCGGCCCTCGCGTCGAAGAGGGATACGGTTGCGAATATTATTGGCAGCTTGTTCGGGTGAAAGAAAGTCCTGGAAAGGAGTGCGAATTACTCCCGGAGACACGCAGTTGACACGGATGCTGTAGCCGGGAAGCTCACGAGCCAGCACTCGGGTAAACTGCGGCAGAGAGCCTTTCACAACGCCATAAGCCATGGCGCCGAGGCACCCGCGCATTCCAGCCGCTGAGCCGATCAGAATGATTGCGCCCTCACTGTGTGTCACCATGTGCGGCACGCAGGCGCGCGCCAACCAAAACACGGCATGTACATGAACATCAAATGCGTTGCTCCAACATTCGAGCGACATATCAAAGAATCCGCCTGGCGCAGGCGCACCCGCGGCATGCACCATGACATCCAGTCTTCCGAGCGCCGCATGTGTCTCGGCGACCGCACGGGCGCAATCCTCGGGTTTGCCTACATCCGCCTGAATGAATGTGGCTCTTACAGCTTGCGCAGTCCCTTCACGCTGCAGGGTATCCAGGCTCATCTGGTGCAAAGTTCGACTCACCACTGCTACATACCCCCCCGCGAAATGAAATCGAGAGCGGCGGCGGCGCCGATGCCGCTGGTTCCGCCGATAACCAAACACACTTTTCCTCTCAAATCCATCTTCTCTCTCCTTCGGGTTCGGACCATCGCCAGCAACGCAGATAGGCAGCAGCTTCTTCGGCAACAACGCGGTACCTCGGTGAATTATGATATATCAGTTATTAAGAGAAATAGACGGGATCCGAAATTCTTATGAACCGGGCGTGGCATTGCGGTTGGAATTGAGCCGTCCGGGAGCTTCGGATCAAGTCGTAATCAGCCAAGCCAGATTGAGGTTGAACATGCGAGCATCAAGCCGGCGAAAGGCTGGAGAGGAATCACTGTCCAGCCGGGCCTATCGGCAGATCCGAGACGAAATACTCAGCGGAGATCTTTCGATTGGAGACATACTCTCGCGCAGAAAGCTGGCCGACCGG
>Ga0302185_10002490_pt1 | contig 12038 bp, 13 predicted proteins | sample II_Bog_E1_1_FD_200231 | JGI IMG/M metagenome (GOLD analysis project Ga0302185, IMG submission 200231) | Peat permafrost microbial communities from Stordalen Mire near Abisko, Sweden - II_Bog_E1_2 | ecosystem: Environmental > Terrestrial > Soil > Wetlands > Peat | place: Sweden: Abisko... | reverse complement strand
ACGTATGCTGGCTATGATCAACCTGCTTGGTGATAAAGCTAAAAAGAGAGGCACCAGCGCATATATAGCCGGAGAGCGGCTGTATTCGGATGGCGGCCCATTTGGCTTGCCGGAGCATTTTACCCGTTATAATCTGTTTGGTAAGTTTAATACGATGGTGGGGAAGAAAAGCAAATTGACGGCAATAGTATCCACGCTCGCTTCGGGATGGAGGGCATCGGGCGAGATACCTGACAGGGCGGTTTCGGAGGGGTATATAGCCAACCGCTTCGGGGCGCTCGACACATCGCAGGGCGGATATACGACCCGGACCAACGCAAGCCTCAAATTGACCACTAACCTCGGCAACGGCTGGACAATGGACAACCAGCTGTGGTATTCCCATTATTTTTTTAACCTTCTCAGTAATTTTAGTTTCTATTATTATTTCCCGACTACGGGGGATGAATTCCGCCAGCGGGATAACAGAGATGTAACGGGTTATAACGGTAAAATTTCAAAAACGACTGAAGGCGATAACGTTACTCTTACTTCGACGGCAGGAGCCGGATTCAGGTATGATAATGTGTATCCCAGCGAACTTGACCATACGGAGAACGGACAATTTATAAGCTACCTGCAATATGGCAAAACCAAAGAACTGAATGTGAATGGTTATTTTGATGAAACGGCGCGCACCGGGAAATGGTTATTTAATGCCGGCGCAAGGCTCGATTATTTTCACTTTTTTTACCAGAACCTCGCTCCTGCTGTGGATACCTTTGCAACCGGTATTTTTACAGGCCTGAATCCCAATGCACAGAAAGCAATAGTGAGCCCAAAGCTGAGTGCGGAATATACGTTTAACGACCAGTTACAATTGTATTTAAAAGCAGGTAAAGGTTTTCACTCCAATGATGCAAGGGTAGTTATTGCCAACCAGGGATATGAGATATTACCCTCGGCCTATGGCACTGACCTGGGAGCAAACTGGAAGCCACTCCCGAACCTGTTTATCAATACAGCTGTATGGTACCTCTACCTGCAACAGGAGTTTACTTTCGGACAGGACCTGATAGACCAGCCGGGCGGCCCGGTTTCGCCAAGCGGCAAAACGGTGAGAAAAGGCATTGATTTTTCCGCGCGCTACCAACTTACGAAATGGTTATTTGCCAACGTGAATGTGAATCTTGCTGACCCTAAGTATATAGACAGCGCTGCGGGACATAACTATGTGCCACTTGCGCCTACCTTTACCAGCACTGCCGGACTGGGTTTCAGGTTCAAAAGCGGTATTAATGGCGGGATCAGTTACAGGTACCTGCACAACAGGGCTGCCAATAGTGATTATAGCCTCACGGCACGTGGCTATTTTATTACAGACCTCACGCTAAACTATACCCGTAAAAGATACGAGATAGGTGTAGCTATTGAAAACCTTTTCAACCAGCAGTGGGATGAATCGCAGTTTGAGTATATATCCAGGTTATATAATGAGAAAGCGCCGGTTGACCAGGTAAGCTATACACCCGGAGTGCCGTTTTTCGCGAAACTTAAGTTATCCGTATTTTTTTGAAAAACAGCTCGTGTTGCTTACTCATGGTGGACTTTATTTTGTCATCATTCCTTAGAAAAGAAATTAATTTTCATTAACAAACATTTCCCCGGCAATCTTATCTGCAAATAATCTCCCGGCATTTGTCAGAATGAGTTTTTTACCATCCTGTATTACCCATCCTTTCTCCTGGAATATATGGCTGCTTTTTTCTACCATAGCGGCATAAGCGGCATCCCATTCCGTCTTTATTTTCTCCAGATCACAGCCCCACATGGTGCGCAGCGAGGTCATAATGTATTCATTGAGATGCTGGATGGGCGTGAGTCGTTCTTCTTCAAAAAGCGGCTTGCCATCCTGTAAAACACTTTTTACATACAGGGCATTGTTGGCAATGTTCCAGCTGCGGTTTGCGCCATCAAATGAATGTGCCGACGGGCCAATACCAAGATAGGGCGCGCCAAGCCAGTAGTTGGTATTGTGTACCGCATAGCACCCGGGTTTTGCAAGGTTTGAGATTTCGTAATGCTCATAGCCCATAATTGCCGCCTGCTGCATCAGTATTTCAAATTGCCCTGCCGCCTGTTCGGGATCCACAGGTTCGGCTTTCTTTTGGAGGATGGCGTGGTGCAGGGCTGTTTTATCTTCAACAGTAAGTGCGTATGAGGAAAAGTGGGGTATGCCCAGTTCTGTTACTTTAGCGAGGTTTTGTTTCCATTCTTTATCCGTTAAGCCGGGTGTTCCGTAGATGAGGTCTATGCTCAGATTGCTGAACCCGGCATCCTGCGCCGCTTTTATGGCATAGTCTGCCTGCTGTGCGCTGTGCGCGCGCTTCATATATACGAGGTCTTCTTCCCTGAAAGATTGAACACCTATGCTAAACCGGTTTATGGGGGTATTACGCAACGATCGCAGGTATTGTTTATCCAGGTCATCTGGGTTAGCTTCGAGGGTAATTTCTTTGAGATGGCCAGCGGGGTAGTATTTCAGTATGGTATCAAAGATGCGGTTTATTTCATCTGCCGATAAAAGCGATGGGGTCCCCCCGCCGATGTAAACGGTTTCGGTATCTGCCCCATGCAGGTAACCCTTTCTCATTTCCAGTTCCTTCAGTATGCCCTGTAATACTTCTTCCTTGTACTTTAAAGAAGTGGAGAAATGGAAATTGCAATACACACATGCCTGCCTGCAAAAGGGAATATGCAGGTAGATGCCCGCGGTTTTTTTATCGGTTTTTTGGATCGGAGAAGGAGACTGCTGCACGGCCGCAAAGCTACGGAAATAGCAGCAGTGGCTTATTTAAATTTTATTTGCCATATGTTAATTTTATCAAGCATTATTACCACGTTATACAAAAATTGCTATTTTTACAACCCCGCTATACTTTTTATTACCAAAACAATTAAACTGTAGCGATATGACCGTGGTAAAAAAATTACTCAGAAATACAGTGCTTATTGTTGGTATGATGGCTTTAATGTGCGCAGCAAACGCCCAGAACAAGGCATACATTACCAATCATAAAGTTATTGCTGCTATACTATCCAGGACGTATGGTATCCCTGCCTCAGTAATTCTTGCAGTTGCATCGGTAGAGTCCTCTGGCGGTAACGGGCCTGCCGCGAAAGTGCTGAATAATCATTTCGGTATAGAAGGGAAGAACGAAATTGTTAACAGGTACGGACACCAAAGCCGTTACAAGCAGTATTCAAATGAGATCGCTTCCTACATTGATTTCTGCAAACTGATGACGCATAAACGTTTTTACCACAAACTGAAGAATAATACCAATCCTGTGGTATGGATAAAGGCCATGAGCCGCGCGCACTATTCAGAAGTGCCTGAAGAATGGGAGGCAAAGGTGTTTGGCGTATTATATTCTATTGATATGCAATTCGCTCCACGGTTAGCATCAACAAAGTAAGCAAACCTGCAAGTTTTATACTTAACACGGGATAAATTGGTGCATTAAATTTTCACCACATAGGCCACAAAGGTTAAGAACAAGGCACACAAGGCCATGGGATATATAGGTAAATGGCACAAAGCTCATTTTTTAAAAATGCCCGTTTTTACTCCGTATGCAGTATAATTGGTTAAATAATGAATAATATCACAAGGGCCGTTGCGGGTGTTGTTGCCCTGGTGTTGTTATGTGGTTTCCTGGTGAGCGGCTATATGATTAATACTTCCGGAAATAAACCTTTAAGGGGAACAACTGTAAATGACGCAGTAGCCTTGAAAAATGCACGCCTCCGGAATGAGCGTGGCGTAGATACGGCAGTTTCTCTTTTAAGATCGGGATATATAGTATTGCGTACCGGCCTTGGCGCCGACAGCTACCTGCTGGCGCAAATGAACCGGAAAGATAAGACCTATTCCCACTGCGGTATAGTAATGGTAGAGCATGGCTATCCCTTTGTATATCATAGTATCGGCGGGGAAGATAACCCGGATGAACGGCTGAGGAGGGATTCCGCGAAATTTTTCTTTTCCCCCTTACATAATTCCGGTATTGCTATTGTGCAATATGACTATAATGAAAGCAGGGTCAGTGCATTGAGGCGGGTAGTGGGCGATTATTATAAGGCAAGGCCAAAGTTTGATATGCACTTCGACCTGAAAACTGATGATGCGCTTTATTGTTCTGAATTTGTATATAAGGCTATAAATAAAACAATGAATGACAGCGCCTATATCAGGCCAACAACTGTGCTTGGATTTACTTTCGCAGGCATAGATGATCTGTTCATTAACAGCCATGCACACATCGTTTGGCGGTTGAGATTTAAATAATACCTTTGCCGCCTAAAATAAACAGGTAATGAAAAAAGTCCTCCGTTGCGCTTCAGTTTTGGTTTTTGCGGGCATATTGCTGGTCAGCTGTAATAAAAATTCGGCAAAAACTGTTGCCACCGCCTGGCTTAACGATTTTTATCACCTGGACTATGATGCTGCGAAACCGCTTTCTACAGAAGATACCAAAACCCTGATAGAACAATTGCAGCAATTAGGCAGCGGGCTACCCGACTCCAGTAAGAGCGAAATGAAAAGGATCACTGTAACGGTTAAGGATGTAAAGGAAACAGGAGATACGGCGATAGCTACCTATGTCATATCTGATAATGCGGGAAAAGACCAGAATATAAAGCTGGTGAAAGTGAATGGCAAATGGCTGGTAGAATTCTCTAAAAATGATTCCTTTAACAGCAATGATACCGGCCCTGGCCAGGCATCCGGCGCTGACTCCACTGCCCCGGCCACTTCGCCTGCGGATACTAATATGACAGATACAGCAAAAAACCAGGATTGAAAGTAGGGTTGGCAGTCGGCAGTTTACAGTTGGCAGTTTTTGGATGATTCTGCTTCAGCCAACGCCCTGATTTGTTATAATGGCTTCTGAAAGAGGAATTTTTAGCTCTATCAGAGTGGCGTACCTGGAATATGCGATCGGGCAGATTGGCCATGCAATTCGGGGGATCATGCACCCTTTTTACTTCGTTGTAAAAATCTTTAAATAGGGCACTATTCGCAGATTTTACGCCTTGTATTCTCCTGAAATAAGTTGAATTTTTAGTGGCAGTCCTGCTACCGGTTTACAAATTTACCATAACCACTTTGCTCCTCTATATCCTGCATATTTATGCCATTATGGCTTTCTTCGTAGATACATTCGCCGTTTTTAATGATCAGTATTTGCGGGGATTGGTGCTGCACCTGGAAATCTGCAGCTATCCTGTTGGATAGGGACCGGTAGGCGATAAGGTCTAAGTAATAGAAAGGAATATCTGCGGGAGGTGTTTCCCGTTCCAGCCTGTTTTTAGCCATGCTGCTGATGGAGCAGCGGGTGCTGTGCTTGAAAATGACTACAGATCGTTGTTTGCTTTGTTCTTTTATTTGCTCTAATTGGGGTTCTTCTGTCAGCGCTATCCAGTTCATGGTGCAAAGTTACTTCATAAAAATCTGATGGTAAAGTGCAAAAGTGTCCCACAGCTCAAAGATGTGGGACACTTAGTGAACAAATCATTATATCATTGATACTAAAATTCCGCATTCTTCGGCGTCCTGGGGAAGGGTATTACATCACGTATATTGGTCATGCCGGTGAGGAAGAGCACCAACCGTTCGAAGCCCAGGCCAAAACCGGCATGGGGCACTGTGCCGAACCTGCGTGTATCGAGGTACCAGTACATTTCCTCGGTCGGTATGTGCATTTCGTTCATGCGCTGCGTCAGTTTATCTAACCGCTCCTCTCTTTGTGAGCCGCCTACTATCTCGCCGATGCCGGGCGCGAGTATATCCATTGCTGCTACGGTTTTGCCATCATCGTTCTGGCGCATGTAGAATGCCTTAATTTCTTTCGGATAGCCTGTAACTATTACCGGTTTCTTAAAATGTTTTTCCACGAGGTAGCGTTCATGTTCGCTCTGCATATCTATGCCCCAGCTTACATCATACTGAAACTTCTTTTTCTTATATGCGGGGGATTGCAGCAGTATATTGATGGCGTCGGTATAGGTGATGCGTTCAAATTTATTGTTGAGCACAAATTCCAGTTTTTCTATCAGGCCCAGTTCGCTCCGCTCCTGCTGGGGCTTTTGTTTTTCCTCATCGGCGAGGCGGTTTGCCAGGAAGTCAAGGTCTTCCCTGTTGTGCTCCAGTGAGTAGCTGATCACATATTTGAGCAGGTCTTCGGCAAGGTCCATGTTGTCGTAAATGTCGTTGAAAGCCACTTCCGGCTCTATCATCCAGAACTCTGCCAGGTGCCGCGGCGTGTTGGAATTTTCCGCACGGAATGTGGGCCCGAAAGTATATACTTCGCTGAATGCCATAGCGCCAAGCTCGGCCTCGAGCTGGCCGCTTACGGTAAGGTTAGTTGCCCGCCCGAAGAAGTCTTCTTTGAAATTGATCGTGCCGTCTTCATTATGCGGCGCGTTATCAAACGGGAGGGTGGTAACCCGGAACATTTCGCCGGCGCCTTCCGCATCAGATGCTGTTATGACCGGTGTGTGCAGATATACAAAGCCCCGGTCGTTGAAGAATTTATGAATGGCATATGCCAGTGAATGCCGCACACGGAATACCGCGCTGAACGTGTTGGTACGGAAGCGAAGGTGCGCTATCTCGCGCAGGTATTCGAGGCTGGGGCGGTTTTTGATCTGCAGCGGGAACTGCTCCTGGTCGCACTCGCCGAGTATGGTGATGCTATCGGCTTTTATCTCTACTTTTTGCCCTTGTCCCAGTGAGGCTACCACAGTGCCTTCAACGCTGATGGAAGCGCCGGTATTGATCTTCTTTAACAGTGCTTCGTCATTACCCAGCCCTATCACTACCTGCAGGTTGCCCATGCAGGAGCCATCGTTAACAGCAATGAACTGGTTATTGCGGAATGAGCGGATCCAGCCCTTTATGTTTACTGTATAATCGTAATCATCTCGTTTTAAAATGTCTTTGATCTTTGTACGTTTCATTTTATTTGCTCTATATTATATTGATCTGTATTATCCTTAACTTCTGCTAAAAAACAGGTATTTGACAGCTAATATCATTAAAAAAATACCAAAAATCCGTTTTAAAGTATTTTCCGGCAAATTCAGGGCGATCTTGCTGCCAAAATAACTGCCTACTACGAATGCGATGATAAGAATGCCGGCAACCTTAAAATCAACATAGCCGGCTTTGTAATAGTTGATCACCGCCAGCAGCCCGATAGGCGGCAGGAGCATAACCAATGACGTGCCCTGGGCCATTTTCTGGCTGATCGCAAACAGGAATACCAATGCCGGAACGATGACTATTCCGCCGCCTATGCCCACCATGCTGCTTAAAATACCTGCAACCATGCCCAGTGCGAGCAAAGCAAGGATCGTTGTCATATTTAAGTTCATAGCTTACAAATTCAAAATTCAAAAGTAAAAATTCAAAAAAGAGTTGTTCAAATTTTTATTTACTACCAAATTTAGTTTTATAATCATTGATGCTGTGCTGCAATATTTTTTTTGCAAGACGCGCATTTTGAAAATCCTCGACTTTTACCTCTTTATTTTCCAGCTTTTTATACTCCTCAAAGAAATGGCGTAATTCATTAATGAAATTAGGGGGCAGTTCGCTGATGTCGTTATAAAAAGCGACACTCATATCATGGGCGCATACGGCTATCAGTTTATCATCCGCCTCACCCTGGTCCAGCATCCGCATTACGCCTATTATTTTTGCTTCCACCAGGCACAGCGGCTGCATATCTATCTGCGACAGCACAAGAATATCGAGCGGGTCGTTGTCATCGCAATAAGTTTGCGGCACAAAGCCATAATTAGCGGGGTAGTAAACGGCAGAGTAAAGCACCCGGTCGAGCCGGAGCATACCGGTTTCCTTGTCCAGTTCGTATTTTGCCCGTGAGTAGCGGGGTATTTCGATAATTGCATTTACCGTATCGGGCACATTTTTGCCATAGCTTACGGAATGCCACGGGTTAAAATTTATGTTCTGATCCAAGGTTAACAAAATATTTTCACAAAAATACAAAGGAAATACCTTGGAATTACGTCTATTATAAATGAGGGTGTTAATTAAACTTATTGCCCTGCGGGCTGTCTGAACCACCATGCAATAAGTATAGTTTAATTTGGTTATATAGGTTAAGAAATAAAAACATAACAAAGCTTTGTGATACGCGGAAATTTAATCCACTATATTTGGAAAATTATTTTTTTCGCATGAAATTGTTTTTTAGGGCCGTACCTATATCTTTGCAAACGCACAAAAAAATATTTCACTAATATTCATAAAACAAACAAACAAAAAACAGAGTTATGGCAGATGTAAAAACAGCCGCAGCAAGACCATCAGCTACCCACGGAACCAGTGCAGGTAAGCCAAAAAATTCGAGTAACTTCCTTTATAATTTATTGATCGTGGTGGCCTGCATTGTAGCAGGTTATGTGATCTGGAAATTCGTACTGGGCAGCAGTGGCAACTTTGCCGACGCGGATAAAGCAAAAGCGCTGAATACATTCGGGCTGATGTTCCAGGGCGGGTTTGTGGTGCCTATTCTCCTGGCTACATTGTTCACGCTGCTGTGTTTTGTAGTGGAGCGCGCATTGACCATTATCAAAGCAAAAGGTAAAATGGACGCGGGTGAATTTGTGCGCAAAGTGCAATACCACCTTGCCAATAAAAACATAGATGCAGCTATCGCTGAGTGCGATAAGCAGGCAGGATCAGTGGGCAATGTAATGCGCTCCGGCTTGTCGAAATACCGGGATATGACCAATAACAATGACCTGGAAACCGACCAGAAAGTATTAAGCATTCAAAAAGAAATTGAAGAGGCAACCGCCCTTGAATTGCCGATGCTGGAAAAGAACCTGGTGTTTCTTTCCACCATTTCTTCCTGCGCTACCCTGCTCGGTCTGTTTGGTACGGTATTGGGTATGATCCGGTCGTTCCAGTCCATGAACACTGCCGGCGCCCCTGATGCCGCAGCGCTGGCGGGTGGTATCTCTGAAGCGCTGATCAATACCGCTCTTGGTATCAGCACTTCCTTCATTGCCATCATCGCATACAACTTCTTTACTACTATAATAGATGGTATCACTTATGGTATTGACGAGAGCGGGTTTACATTGACCCAGAGTTTTGCTGCTAATTACAAATGAGTCTGAAGTCGTAAGTCTTTAGTCGTAAGTCATAAGTTCTGCTCATGGCTCAGACTAAAGACTTACGATTTAATTAAAAATATACGATCAATTTGTGGAATTTGAATGAAAATGTGTCTTTTATGGGAGAAGGTGCCGGAAATTATGGTTCATTGTAAAGTACATTTTCAGTTTTTGACTTTTTATTTTTGACTTTTTATTTTTTAAAATGCCCCACGCAAAACTACCAAGGAAAAGCACGCATATTGACATGACTGCCATGTGTGACGTTGCGTTTCTGCTGCTTACATTCTTTATGCTGGCTACCAAATTCAAGCCCGATGAGCCTGTGGTGGTGAAAACACCTTCTTCCATCTCAGATATTCAATTGCCGGATGTAGATATTCTGCTGCTTACTGTTGACCCAAGGGGAAGAATATTTTTCTCTATTGACAATAAAATAAAACGCAGGGCGCTGATAGATGATATTAACTATGAAAAGGACCTGAAACTGACAGATGCCGAAAAAAGTATTTTTTCTATTGACGCTTCTGAAGGTATCCCGTTCAGCGAGTTGAAAAGCTACCTGGGATCTACAGCAGAAGAGCGGAAAACTATGGAAACCAATGCGCCGGGGATTCCGGCTGATACCTCAGTGGCTAATCCAGGCAATGAACTTGCAGCATGGATAAAAGCGGCAAGAACCTCAAACCCCAAGCTGCGTATATGTATCAAGGCTGATGGCGATGCGGCATACCCTATGGTGCAGAAGATCATTAAGACGCTGGAGGGGTATAAAATATTCAAGTTCAACCTGATCACAAACCTGAAGGGGATTCCGGCTGGTACGGCTGCCGCGGCTGATGTTGCCGCTGCGAATGAGAAGAAAGGTTAAGTTGACAGTTGGCGGTTTACAGTTGACAGTTGTTTTAATTAAAAGATAAAAAATATTTTATATGGCAGAATTAGATACCTCGGGCGGGGGGCATAAAAAGGGCCCCGGCGTCAAGAAAGGTAAAAAACTAAGTACAAGAATAGACCTCACCCCCATGGTGGACCTGGGTTTTTTGTTGATTACATTCTTCATGTTTACAACAACACTCGCCAAGCCTAAGACCATGGAAATAAACATGCCTTATAAGGATCCGAATATGAAAATAGAGGATCAGAATAAGATAAAGGAGGATGTGGCATTGACTATATTGCTGACCAAGAACCATAAAATATACTATTATGAAGGGATGGCGACGGATCCTAACAAACCACCAGACCTGAAAGCAACAACATTTGCAGCTAAAGACGGTATCAGGGATGAACTCATTGCAAAGAAGAAAAAAGTGGATGACCTGAAAAGGTCGGGTGTACTGGGGCCTAAGGATGAAATGACCGTATTGATAAAACCGGATAGCAATAGTACCTACAGCGACCTGGTGAACATGCTGGATGAAATGAGCATCAATGATGTAAGGGTTTATGCAATCATTGATATTACGCCGATTGACCAGGGGTTTATTGACGAAACTGAAAAGGCTAACGGGCTAAAGTAAGTTTACAGTTGGCAGTTTACAGTTGGCAGTTGAAATGATAAGTTGATATGGGCTTTCAACTATTTAATAAAGAAAAAGTTATAAGATGGATACTAATAAAATTTTAAACAGCGACTACATAGATATCATATTTGAGGGCCGTAATAAAAAATACGGTGGCTATGAGTTGCGCAAAAACTATCCGAAACGGGTGGGGAGATCGCTATTAGTACTGTTGCTGATTGCGTTATTTGCCGGTGGGTATGCGATAGCTAATATGTTTGAGGGAAGGGTGAAAGCGCCTGTGGTTATCAAGCGGGAAATTACCCTTGCCGAGCCACCGCCTATTGACCCTAATAAACCACCACCACCGCCGCCGCCGCCGCCACCACCGCCGGTGAAGCCGATGGTAAAATTTACGCCCCCGGTTATTAAAAAGGATGATGAAGTAAAACCGGAAGAAGTGCCGCCGCCGCAAAAGGAGATCACCGCATCGGGGCCTAAGGATGAAAAAGGGGACCCGAATGGTATAGACCCGGGAATAGTGGATAAAGGAACGGGAACGGGAGTGGTAGCCGCGCCCCCGCCTCCGGCAGTATTTAATTATGTGGAGCAGATGCCGGTTATGGATTATGATATTAAAGCCTACCTCGCTAAAAACATACATTACCCGGACGCGGCGCGTGAAAGTAATATTGAGGGGCGTGTGATCGTGAAGTTTGTGGTGAATGAGGATGGCTCTGTGAGTGATGTGCAATTAGTGCGCGGCATAGGGGGCGGATGCGATGAAGAAGCGAAGCGTGTGGTGGCGGCTATGCCCAAATGGAAACCCGGTAAACAGAATGGTAAGGCGGTGAAGGTTTATTTTACCTTGCCTATTGTGTTTAAACTGGAGTAATTTTTTAAGTTAAAAATAGAAAAGTGATAACCTAAAAGTTTAGAAAGGCTGCCTGTATGGCGGCCTTTTTTGGGTACTACAGTTTACGGTTGAACAGGGGGCTTTTTCTGAACAATTACTCCGGTTTTTTCTTTTCCCAAGGTTGGGGTTATTTTAGTTTGTTGGTTTTCAATTAGTTGCATTAAATCGTGGGTGTTTTTCTGAACAAAAACCGGACAATTTCTGGACAAAACCTGAACAAAAGCTGGACATTTTCTGGACAAAAACCGAACATATTACATTTTAAAATTTCGTATTATCGCAAACATATTATTTTTTAAAATTTTCGTATTATCGCTAAATACGTGGTAAATTTTTGTACTATTCATTTTCACTTGCCTAAATCGTCGAGAATGTTTGGTTGTGATAGATTTAACAACAAGGGTCGCAAAGGTTTATCACAA
>Ga0302185_10002487_pt1 | contig 12049 bp, 12 predicted proteins | sample II_Bog_E1_1_FD_200231 | JGI IMG/M metagenome (GOLD analysis project Ga0302185, IMG submission 200231) | Peat permafrost microbial communities from Stordalen Mire near Abisko, Sweden - II_Bog_E1_2 | ecosystem: Environmental > Terrestrial > Soil > Wetlands > Peat | place: Sweden: Abisko... | reverse complement strand
AAGGGCCTGAAGTTTGGCCAATTTGAATGCAAATTCAATGTCAATCCAGATTTGCATGGATATTGGGGAGGGGATCTTCATACCATGACTGAGCAGGCCATAATACTTGGAATACCGAGTCTGCAGTTGGAAATACCCATGGCTGTTAGACGGAAATTGTTTAGAGATTAAAATTTAAGAAAGAAGTTCCATGCATTGCTGAGGCAGTTATACGAAAGTGTGATTGTAATCGATTTCAAGGAACGATCACGCAAATATAAAATAGGCTAAGATTTATCAGCCAAATTTGTGAGCAGCATCAAGCGCGAGTAAGAGTAGTAGGCTTATGTCCAAGTGTTAAATTTTTAAAAGAAGGAAGAGTCGAATCCGAATCAAAATAAATTTATCTGATTCTATTTCTCAAAAAAGTCATTATGCAATGCGAAATATAGTCAATAGTAATGTTTTTATTACTTGATTGATGCTGCTGAAGGGCATGGACTCCTTTTTGTCTTATTATAATATTGTTAAGTAATTTTAGAAAGATAAAATCATACCCAATGTCTTAACTTCCATTGTCGTCCTTGGTCATGAGGACTCCTGATGTTTGGCTTATCAAAAACCCGCGGACGAAAATGGTAATGAAATAATATAAAATAAATTAATTTATTGATTTAATTAATCGATTACTAAGCTATTATTTCAATTATGCTTCGTAGCTTGATAGTATTCAAATTGCTTTGAAGAAAAGAAAAATGACAAGCGACGCCTTCTTTTAAACACATCCACCATTAAAATATCAACCCATTTCCATCTCATAGGCAAGATGCTATCAATTTTGGTTTGACTATTAATCTCATGATTTTCCTCATGTTTTTTTACGTTTTCGAAAAGGACTTCGATAACCATTGATTGCATATTCTTGCCCTCTGTTTTTATTCTAAAACACCAAGTTGATTGGAAATTATCATTGCAAATAAATCAATACTTGTTTATTTTCTGATTACAAGATCAGTGAATCGGCTCTTTTCAACCTTATTTTGATATTTATCATTTGATGAAAATATGAAAATTCGATCCTTATGAAAATTATATAATAAAAATTAAGAGAGGAAAGAAATAACGAATGGCAACCTTTTTTAAATAGAAAAGCTATCATATGGCTCACAACTTACTTCAAAACACAGGCTTCTTCAATTCAGACATCATTCATTTCAGGATTTAAGGAATAGCACATCAGATTGCAGAGGATCATTTCCTTTTCTCCCCTCTGGCCTACGTTCTCAAAGATGTGAAGCTAACTCCACTTAGAATACTTAAGATTCAACTTCTACTTCAACGGCTCCTCCAAATTGATCCAAATATGCAGGAAAATGAGCATCTTATGTAACTTTTACTGAAACTGGGCGATAAAGTCAAAAAAATAATAAGACCCGCTTTCAATGCAAATGTTTCAGTTATTGCTAAACCTTAAACTAACTTTGTTTCAAACAAGCTGCATAGTGAAGGAGAGCTAGCCTATTAGAATTAAGTCACTCTCCTTTTGAAAAAGATAGTATAGCCTTTGCTTGAACTTCAAAAAAGATTAGTTTTCAGTTATGATTTGATCTCTCCCCAACCGGGGACAGAACAGTTGGAACTCAGTGAGTGCTGGGCGTTACTCAATCTTTTAAGAAAATTTGTTGAATTCAGTCCCCAAATCGAGTCCATCGGCCGATACTACTCCAAGGCCTATGCTACGTCGATGATTTATCTCATAAAGGTGCTAAACTGTGACATTCAGGTATATTATGGCTGATTTAGTTGCTCTATCATCGGATATCGGAGTTTGTCTGCCGAAAGATGAACGAATATAATGAAACCATAAAAACTGCGCCGTTGTAAAATTTATCAAAGGATCAACAAACCAGAATTTAGGAATTTTTACAGTTAGTTAAGGAGATCGAAGGGGTAAATGAGCTTATAAAATCTCTCTATATTGGTCGGTCCTTTAAGGCTACTTTAGCAGCCAACCATATCACTATGCCTTCCCTCTTCACTGCTGATTCCTACATTAATCTCATCCATCTTCTCGAGAGGGCTGTTGCCCATAAAGGGAGCTTGAATTCTACCCCTAACAGCAAGAGCCTTTCGGAAGATGTTAGAGTATCAACCGAAGACGCGTAGGACGTGTGATAATATTTAATTTATTGATGACTATTCATTAACTGGGAGATAGGCTGCCTGAAAAAGATAATATTGGATGATATTTCACTCTGAATGAAATCATTTATCGACCCATTAAACTGGGATGAAGGCCTCATTCTGATGTCTTTCTTTTTCCATGTTTTTATAAATCTATAGCCAAATTCGTTTGCTCACCATGTCACCTTTCAGTGCTGATTGCTTGAGATGATTCAAGTTAGAGTAGCCTGCATTTATTTGCTGGTCACTCATCTCCTCCTCTTCTTTTTGTTTGCTCGCTTTATGTTTTTTTAAATTATCCTTATCCTTATGAAAAGAGTGATGCTAAATTGCAAAAATAGGCTCTTGATTCAGGGTTTCCTATCCCATCATTCGTATGTTCGAATCTAACTTTGACAGATTTGGCCCTAATTTATCGAAACCTTCATCAATAGACATTTTATCGTCAAACTCATGCATGACGTATTCAGGGGGAGGATTTGCCTTGAATGTCATATCCCTTTTATATGATCGAAAAACCTAAGAAATGACTGAGGCATCCTAACTTTTTTCAGACTCTTATTCCACGTCATCTGTATTATTAGAGTTATTCAACAGTCTTTACCTCGCCTTTTTTATGGAAGAAAGAGTCGTAGGTCGATTAAGCTTGAGTCCTTCGAGCTGATGCTCATCGAAGAGGTAGCTCAGCGCATGCTCCAGGAAGATGAGTCTCTTAACGAGAGAGTTAATGTCTAGATGGTGCATGATTTCCTTGCGGCAGCTGTAGATGTAGTCGATCATGGGCCAGTCCACCATCTTGGTCTTGCTGTTGAAGATGGAGAACAGGTGGTACTTGATGAAGTGGAAGAAGTTCACGTTGATCTCGCTCGTGTCCAGCTTCTCCTCCAGTTAGGGGTCTCTCTTCCGGTCTTTTCCATAGAATATCTCGAGACTGATTGCAATCTAATAAGAGAAGCCAGTATAGGCTTGCACGATAAACATCAGGGCTAATACTGCACCGATTAAGCCTCCCACGAATGAGAATACTGATGAGATCTTCTGTACTTGACGAGTATAGATTAAAGAATCAGATGATTTGACCATAACCAATATCAGCAATGGATTGTTAGGATATACCTAAAAGGAATTCGTGAACATGCCATCCTCAAAGGAATATCCTGTAAAAGTTCGAATGTCACTGAAAGGCCAAATAGAATAATCTGTGTTAATAGTAAAATCATTGATAGAAAAAAAGGCGAACAGCCCAATATTTGTTCCGAACATGAGAAGCTTTCTGTCTTAGAGAGCATAACTGATGTAGTCAGGTTGTGTAGGATTGATGATAGATTTAATATAAAAAAGAGTTAGCTGAAAAGAGTTGGCTGCGCTTGCCACCATCGCATCAAAATCAGCTTGATTTGCACAAGTTTGATTTGGAGACGTACCGTTTTGGCAGGGTAATACAAAATAATCTAACCATTGAGATGCTGCTGATGCTCTCTCGCCATACATTGGATAAACTGCATTTATTGGAGGACACAACCAATTGCTGACCCCCAGCGCATCAAATCTGTCGACTACTGAAGGAAGACTACTCCAGTGTTCACGAGTGCATTGTTCCAAGACTACCATAGTTTAATTGCTTGTGCCAGATTCCGCAGTATACTTGATTCCCATAATATCAAAGTATTTAATCGGGGCTGATAGGTTTAACCCCCCTATTTGTATGCCGAACATGAAATTTTGATCGGGAGAGGTCACGACATTGGTCAGTGTAGGGTCTACATGATTGACTGTATTGAGTGTAAAGGTGATGGAAGTCAGATTAAGAGTTTGAATGATCATATTGGCGAAACCTGCCAGTATGGTAATGATGATGGCGACGGAGAAGAATCCGCCAGTAAGCGTGCGGTACTAATTTTAATTCTTGTACCTCAGCAGTTATGCGGTTTTAAAGAAGTCGCACATTTGAATGAGGCTGGAAATATATTTGAAGATCTTCATGGAAATGACTGCAATTAACGCTGATATTTAAAAATGATTGTATAAATTTTAAATTTTGCTAATAAATAGCCCTCATGAACTACTCCTGATTGTGGTAATAGTGTTTTATTCTGATAAGGATCAATAAACAATTGCAACTATAGTATAAATATTAGCAAAATATTATCATTCACAATCTCCTCGTCTTGATGACCTTTGAACTCTATCCTTTAACAGCATCGTATTTCATGGAACTGTTCGCGCTCTTCTTCATCTTGGTGTTCTTTATCACCATTTCTTACAGAAGAATGGGCGCCTGCAACTCCTTTTTACAACCGTTCAACGAACTGTTTACTCTTGACCGCTGGCTGCATTTCTATTTGGACTTGCTTACCAGACTCTGATTAAACTTTTCCCTGTATTTCCGGCTAATTCGATTCTCAATTATATTCTCCCTGCGGCATCCAGTTTTCTCTGTTGATTTGTTACCTCCTACCCGACCATAGTTAAAAGAGTCATTAATTTTGGCCTTACTGCTGAGTTTGGTTTTCTTTGACTCGGTGTTCATGTTGGTGAGAATGGTGTGATTTTGATTCAAACATCTATTTTACTTATTATCATTTTTCTACCGAGATTTCTACTTTGATATTTTCTTCCCCTCGCCCTCTGTACTTTTAGTAAAGAAGTTATCGAAAATAATGTTTTTACCAGTGTTTTTACGGCGGTACGGCTAGAGAATTGATTTGTCAAATGATTTACTAGATAGATCACAACTAGTTTGCCCTCCCTCACTGATGTACCTTTTTAGCGAGAGGTAGTATGTTGTTGTTACGTTATTATGACGATTCGCCTCTAGACATCGTGAGACGTGGTCTGGATCCAGGTTGAGAGTTCGCATGCTGGCGAGCACGTCCTTATCAATGGGTATCTTATTGAATCCAACGATAATTCCCTCCGGATATTCCCTATGTTCAGCCCTATTCATCCAAGGATGACTTCTGATTTGATCTATGGTGTATCTTTAATGCTGACTGTTGGTCAGGATGTTTGAAATTAGGTCGGTTGCTTCCACTGACACGGATCTATGAAAGGTATAGTTTCCTGACAGTATCTTTTTGTAGAGAGTTGGAGTATCTGGATCCTAAAAGGGGAGGTAGCCACACAACATAGCAAAGAGAATGACTCCGCATGACCAAATATCCACTCTCAGACCATCATACTTCTAGCCTTTAATCATTTAAGGTGCTGCATAACAGGGTGACCCACAAGGGGTTTTGAGCATTTCCCCCTTCTTATAAGTATTCGACAGTCCAAAATCAACTATCCGGATGGACTTCTTGCTGTCCAGCAGAATATTTTCAGGTTTGAGGTCTCGATGTACCACTCCAATTTTATGAATGTACTAAATTCCTGCAATGAGCTGATGAAACATTCGAACGGCTTCGTTTTAATTTATTCGCTTGCACTCAACGATATAGTCAAACAGTTCTCCTCGTTCCATGAACTACATGACAAGAAAGAGCTGTTTGGGAGTTTCGATGATTTCGTAAAGCTGTACAATATTTGGGTGTCGTATTAATTTGAGTATATGGATTTATCTTGACACTCGTTCAACGTCAGCTACTTCGCTGATTCTACTTTTTTCTAAGATTTTGATGGCAACATTTTGATTTGTCGGTTTATGAAGTGCCGATTTGACTTTACCGAAAGTGCCTTCTCCGATAGTTTTGCCTGTGTAAATCAAAATCTACCTATGATGTAATCTCCGAATTCCTTGCCTGCTTTGGGGGTTGCTTATTTTTTCATTTGATTTTTAATTATAACGATATTTTCATCTTTATTTAGCAGTAATTGCAGCCATTATATCTCAATCAGCACTCATCTTGTTTGGTTTTTAAATAGCCAATTCAGCAGTTGTATCTTTTTGATGTGGCTTCGCTTTGAGATCTTGGATCAGCGCAATGCAACAGAGAAAGTATTGCCATTAATATCCTCTTAACATCCCTTAAACTCCGCTTAAAAACAATATTAAAAGCCTACAATTATTCTTCTATAAATAATCGTTAAATTATAAAATGCCCCTCAATCACCTTCCCCATCCCCAATATACGAACAAATTCTTTTGTCTTCAAATCCTAACTGATTTAGCCGTAGCTTTACCCGATTGAACTAGGCCTATAAACCCCTTTCTATGAGTTTCCCACAATATAATTATTCCAATGTAATATTTCAGAAACTCTTAAAATAACAGACTTACCTCTTCTCTAACGCAGAAGGAAGTCTCTTTTGCGGCCGAACCGGATACAGCTTCGGACTCTAGCTTTGAAAACCCTGTTAGCCAGCTCAAAGACAAGACATTGACTAATCTCCCCTCCACAGTGGCATCACATCTCAGCTCTGTTCGATACGACTCAAATGATGAAAAGGAAATCTTAAAATAGCAGTAGTAACCCTAACTATGCGTATCTTTCTACAGTTGCGGCTACTGCCCTAACGGTTCCAGCTGCTGCTACGCCCACTCGCTAAAAACAATTTGTTAGATAAAAAATGAAAGAAAAGCAACGTTGAACACCCAATTGCTTCTGCAATTTCCTGAGCTGATCGGTGTGGGAATTCCTCGAAGGATACGCTCATTTTTGCAATGATCACTACAACTACATAACTACATTAACTTTTTGATCCTTTCTTAAATTAACGCTATATTGCTCTATAAAACTATCTGGTCATTCCCAATTGATTTCTAAAATATAAATGAATGAACAATACGAGGAGCGTAAATAGATTATATTGGCCTTCGTTAAGTTAGGCTTCATTTAAATAGGATGCTGGACTGGAATAGTCAAATTTATCATTTTACGCAAGAAAACCTGTATCTGACTCCAAATATCAGGAATATATCAATGCTCTTGTTTTCTGAGATCGGAAATGCATTTATTGCGAGGATAACATAAAGTTTGATAATTTATTTGATCAACTGTTTCCCTTAAAATTAAATAAAATTGGAAATATAGAATTCACTCTTCCATCCTTGTTTAACCACAGCAAATGATTTCGTTTTGAGTTTGATAATTCGTAATATCCTTGTCCCATCTCTATAATACTAACAATGCAATAAAAATCACAATTACAACTTAGAAAATAAAAGATGGCCAGCATCAGACTCTCCCTTATCGAAATGCCCATCCTCCATCAAACTACCCATCATCTTGAGGACAAAATGGAAAAAGACTCCATTCGCAGAAACAGCGCCCAGTATTCCTAAAATTAGGTGACCATCTCCAGAATGAATTCAGAAAGCGAGTATTAATCATAAAAATACCCCTCCCTCTTTAAGGACAAGTACGAAGTCGCTGAAAAGATAGGGGAGGGTGCACATGGCATTGTTAAAAAGTGCTATTGCAAATAGCAAAAGCAATTATACGCCGTAAAAATACTTCAGTTGGATCGGGAGCATATCCTCTTCCTTAAAAACAACTTTATGGACATCCGACAGTTGCGGCATCCGCACATCATCGATTATAAGATGCTTTTCTTCGAGATGAAAAATGAAACATGTTATTTAGTTATGGAATATCTGCCCTACCCCAATCTGGTGGAATTTAAAATCAACTCCGAAGAGGTAACTATCACAAAATGCAGCTGCTGAAAGAAATCATATTTCAACTACTATAGGCTCTTCAATATGTCCATTAGCGCAAGATATGTCACAGAGATATCAAGCCTGACAATATTCTCTATGACTATTAGCACAGGAACGTTATTTTGATTGATTTTGGGATCAGTAAAAAATGTGTGGAGAGGGGAAGGAAAAGAGAGATGCTGACTGTAACTGGAACACCCTTTTATCGAGCTCCAGAAATGTTTGAAGGCGGAGGCTACGATGAGATGGTCGATATGTGGGCTTTGGGCATTACAATGTTCCAACTAATGACTGGATAGACGCCTTTCGAGTCTTAGTATCCCAGCGAGACTATTGCTAACATTATGAAAGCAGAATTTTCCTTTCCTGCTTAGGCCGAGGCTAAATATTCAAGATCAGCCAGAAACTTAGTGACTCGGCTGCTGAAGAAGAGGAATGAACGGTTAACTGCGAAATAGGCCATAAAGGATTTGTGGTTCAGTGAATTTTATAAAGGGGAAAACGAACTCACTCGATCCCTAACCTTCAACCAAAAACATGGTTGTCCATTTACCTCTTCCATTCTATTCAACAACTCTTCTCTAGGCGCCAACAACAAAATCAAGAAGTAAAACCTGGATAAAATCGATTTAAAATCAATGAAACCAAAATAATAGGTTGAATCCTTGACTCTAATTTACGGTTGTGAGAGTCCCATTAAAAAACCGGTCTCTACAAAAGAAATCATGGCCCCTTATATCTGATGTTGTTAATACACCTTTAATAAATCGAAGAGTGCTTCCCCTCTTCGACTATTATCATTCTGTGATATCTATTCCCAAACTAAATAATATATTGATTAATTGATGCCTAACCATCATCCCGATCCCCATGAGATCTTCGAGACACGCATGCTGAAATTCAAAGAAGCGATTGACAACTACAGGAGGAAGGAGCTGAAGGTCATCTCGGAGAAAGCTGATAAGGAGGAGGAGTTCGAACTAGCGAAGATAAAGAATGACGCTAGGAACAAGGACACCGACTCATTCCGAAGGATGGATGATAACATTAAAGTTGCAGAAAAGATATTTAAAAGTCGCAAGATCAACGAGTGCAAAATGAAGGAGATGAAAGTCCGCTTCGATATGATTGAAAAGATACAAGAGGAAACCAAGCAGAGGCTGAGGTAGAAGACAAAGAATATCGCTGTCTATCGTGTTCTGCTCAAAGGTTTAATTCAACAAGGTTTGATTAAGTTGCTGGAGGAGAATGTCGACGTTCGCTGTTTAAAATGTGATTAGAAGTTGGTGAGTGAGGTCATGGTTGAATGCGAACGTGAATTCAATGCAGAGTGCGAAACCAAAACTACCATAAAAATCAATGTGAATAACTATCTGAGTGAGTCGGACATCGGCGGTGTGGTAATGACTTCTTTCAATGGCCGGATTGTGTGCGACAATACCTTAAAGGCTCGTCTTAACTACTGCATGCAGCTACAGCTACCCTAAATTCGGGGATTACTCTTCCATGAGAGTGATGTGGCTCTGGAGAGAAGTCGTAGGGAGAAGAAACAGCGAGAAATGGATGCCAGAATTAAATCATCACAGCAGGGGGAGAATGTTAAGGCGTGATTATCATGGATTAACAATATAATACGATAGTCAATTGGCACAAAAATATTTATTGACATAGTTATGTATTTTTTAAGTTCTAGGACCCTCCGCTAGATAGAGAGCGCATTTGCTAACATTCTTGACAGCCAAACCGTCAAACAGGGAGAGGAACGGCTCAAGGAACTAAGACAGTTGGAAGGATATGAGCTTTTGCTAGCCACCTTTATATCTCGCACTAATGTCTACAACTTGCGATTGCTGGCAGTGCTGGAGCTCGAGAAAAAGATGATTTTAGAGAAAGAACAATCGGTCTGGTCACTTAAAACTGTATATTATAGCGACAGTGATAAGATGGCGGGAATTGTGCTCAAACTACTCACTAAAAGGGATAATATAAAATGGGCGGGTGAATTTTTGCAGTGCAACTACGAAAAGATGGGACTGGTTGAAACTGTAAGGCTGATTGAATTTATTTTTAGACTGTTGGATGATCCCTAAAAAGCAAATGAGAGTATTGGCTGTCATTTTCAAGCTATTTATGACTCCTTATGGAAGGTTTCTGAATTGGTCGAATTTAATGATTAACTGAAGCTGCTGGTCCTACTCTGCAGTGGACTATTTTATGAAAACTGTCTACTCTGGGACACAAATAGACACTATCAATAGGGAAAAACTCATTTAATGCAACGATTTCGCTAACACTGGTAGCATATTATCGAAAAATGCCAACACAACGTTGATGTTCTCCTAGTCTCAGTGATTGGAAAGCTACTATACAATAGCTAAGTTAGCTCATAACAACAGTCATTCTTTTAGCTTCTCCAATAAACTTTGAAATCAGGACGAACTAACAATATGTTTAGGCAAAGATATTTGATAGTCTTTCTGCAATTCATCAGACTGAATACAATCATTTTCCACTCACTTGCTTCGATCTTTTAGTTTGTATAAGTTTTACAGCAGGAGAGAATGGCTAACAACTAACGAATTCTTATTAGTCTAAATCTCACTGGATAATCTTGGTAAAATTTAGCATCAAACGAATTCGACAGCAAAAACGAGGATGAAATACGCAAAATAATATGTGAACTTATTGAATAAATCTTTGATCGTCATTATGAATCATTAGTTGGGGGGTACCAATCGAAGGGTATGAACTAAACTCAAATTCACATTGAGCTGCTGCCTCTAATTAGTGACTATGGTTTATGCAATCAGCACATTTAAAAAATAGTTCCCAGTATGATTAGCAGCGTTGTAAGGCAGTTATAAAGTTATGTTTCAGACTGTAGACTGAACTCCGCCAATAAAAAGGAGTTGCTAGACTGTATTGAGTTTGTTGAGTTTATTATCAAATTTAAGGAGAAAGTGTAAATTGAATTACTACCCCATGTGGTCTGTCTTTTTGGGTAAGTTGCTTATCAGTATCCTAACTTCTCATCGCTTTGCTACTCGCTTATGGAACAAATTTGGGAGAACCTTGCCTTTTTACCACTCAACAACTTAGCAGATTTCATGATAAAGCATGTCAACAGTCTCAATCAGAACGAATGGGGTCATAAATTGAAAAGCTACTCATGCTTTTTGCAATTAGCTAACTACCTCGAAGAAAGCTATTAGTATTTCAGTCATGCTCCTGCCTCTGATGAACTCCTCAACAGTACTGTCTCTTCCCATCGAATTATGCTGTAGTTGCTGAAATAAACGAGCACTTAGAATCTCGACTTTGGTTTAATATATCTTATTATCAAGCTTACAAGTGATATATTAGCTAATCGGTCCCTCTCAAACTTAGATTAGGCACATGAGGGGCTCAGCATTAATTATTTGGTGTGCTTAATTGATAAGTATGCCTTGACCAGCAGAGAAGCAGCTCAATTAGTGGCTTGCCATCGTTATGTCACTCATAATCTGATGAGCCATTTGCTTTAAGATGGTCTGCATTGGCAAATCAACTCATAAGACCATATTTTTAGGATACAACTCTATTACAGTGAGCTGAAATACGCTGTACCGCATCTTTCAATCAATGAATATCAGTCCTACCGAAAATCTCTGTCAGCTAAAGTGATTTAATTCTTCTCCAGTCCGATCCAGCAAGAGTATCTGAAATAATAGAGTAATGAGTTACTAGCCATGATCTGTCAAGAATAGCCTCTTTCTTCTTCTGATTGACTAAATCTTTATAAGAACTTACCTATTTAAATTCTTGATTGATTTTTATCTTTAAAGGATAGTGGCTGGGAAATGTAATTTTATTACGGAAATAAATTAAATTATATGGAGTTTCATGTGGGTGATTCTCATGTTTGGATGGGTAACCTCCATTGGGAAGCTGCCAAAATTTTATGAGAGTTTGTGAGTTTACTTTTTATGCCCTTTTTGAGCAGAAGATCGTCATCAAATATTTAACGAGGAATTATCATAAGTTAAGTATTTGATGTTAGAGTGGAAAAATCATTGCGGGAGGTGGTCACCTTTGAGGAGGGATGTAGCCTGATTGGTGTCAGTGCTAATTGGCTCATCCAATTCCAAAGGCGAGCCTTCGAAGAGATTGTTCAGCATCTTGATTTTCTTGACTAACTTCTTTCGGTATTAATTTGGAGTGAGGGAATGACCGAATGGGGGATATGCTGGAGTTGAGGGTGTCTGACCTTGCATTTAAGAATATTTAACAATTATAGCCCACAAA
>Ga0302185_10002486_pt1 | contig 12049 bp, 10 predicted proteins | sample II_Bog_E1_1_FD_200231 | JGI IMG/M metagenome (GOLD analysis project Ga0302185, IMG submission 200231) | Peat permafrost microbial communities from Stordalen Mire near Abisko, Sweden - II_Bog_E1_2 | ecosystem: Environmental > Terrestrial > Soil > Wetlands > Peat | place: Sweden: Abisko... | reverse complement strand
GTCTTTTGCTTTGGCATAATAAAAAGCGGTGCTGTGGTTCACATCCTGTTGGCGCTCAAAGGGCGTGTGGTCGTTTTTATAAGCGTTTGGCCAAAGGTGGATATATATGAACTTCAGCGTGTCGGGTGAATTATTCGTGTAATTGAACTCTTCATAGGCATTCAGTAAGTGGTTGCGATCGTCAAGGCTCACTTCGATTTTAGTGTCTACCCGCTGTTGCCAGGCCGGTTGGGCCATGGCGTTGAAGGCTGAAAGAATAAAGATAACCGTGAGATATTGCTTCATGGTGCTAAAGTAAGGTAAATTGGAAATTCCTCATCTAAAAAATGTACCGCAAGAGGCGTTGCAAGCTATTATTAATGCGGATTACCTTCTCTATTTGGCGGGTATCAGCCTAGTCCGGCGCTATTATAAACGCTCAGCAAGTGGGTTTATTTTATTGCACGGGTATCATTTTTATTCCAACGACGAGGGGCTTGGGCAAAATAAAACAACCCCTCATAAAAAAGGGGTTGTTTTAAAAACACATTAAGCATTAGCCATTAATAATTGATCATTATTAATGAGCCATCTCTTCGTGATGTTCTTTTCTGCGTTTTTCTTCTTCACGCTTCATTTTTTCGTGAGCGTGCCTGTTTTCTTTGTAGCGCATATCAGGAGTACCATCTTTTTTCATATGGTTTTGTGCTTCTGATGTTGCTTCGCCTGCGGTAGGCATTTTTTCAGTAGGAACGCCCTTTGTATGCGGGCGAGCGTTATGAACGGCGTTTGTAGCAGTGTTCGTTGCAGTATTTTTTGTGTCGGCGGCAGACGTTGCAGCGGTATGTGCAGCACTAGACGTTGCGGTTTTGGTAGCAGTTGCCGTCTTATTTACAGTTGCGGTAGCAGACGTTTTTGTAGCACCTGCCGTTTTCGTGGCGGTTGACATTGCAGCCGTTTTGGTAGTTGTGGCAGTGGTAGCGGCTTTATTGGCAGCTCCGGTTGCAGCCGTTTTGGTAGCTCCAGCAGTTTTTGTAACGGTTGAAGTTGCAGCCGTTTTGGTGGTCGTTGCGGTGGTAGCGGCTTTATTGGCAGCGCCGGTTGCAGCCGTTTTGGTAGTAGTCGCTGTTTTGGTTGCGGTAGTAGTAGCCGCCGTTTTTGTTGCACCTGCTGCGGCACCTGCTGCTGCGCCTGCTGCTCCAGCTTGTTTGCCAGCGGCTGCGCCATGTGTTTTGCCGGTTTTTACCGTGGTAGTCGTTGGTGTAGTTTGTGCAAATGATACTGCGCCCATCAATAAGAGCGACAGGGAAATGCTTGCGATTTTTTTCATAAACTAAATTTTGAGTAGTGAGTGATTAAAACTGGTAATTAAAAAAAATAGAGTTGATGACTTAAAAAGCTAACAACCCTATGATAAAAATGCAAATTTTGAGTGATGTATTTTATTGATAACGTGCTTAATAATAGGTGGTGTTGACAAAAATTAAAAAAAAATAACGTACGACATATAAGGGGCTGATATTATCAGCCCCTTATATTATTTGTGCATTTCTTCTTTCTTCATTTCGTGATGTTCTACTGCCCTTGCACTTGCGTGGTGCATAGGATGATGCACAACCGGGTGATGAACAACTGGTGCGTGATGCACGGGATGGTGGGCCATTTCGTGATGCTCTTCAGCTTTTTTCATTTCATGATGCTCAACGGCTTTTTCATGTTTTACCTTGGCTTCATGATCCTGTGCAAATGAAGCAGTTCCCAGAACGAACAGGGATAACGATACGCATATGATTTTTTTCATACTCATTGTGTGATTTTTTTTGCAAATGTATAAAATAATATTGAACTTCTGATGCATTAACGACCTTTTATGAATATTAACAAACTATGACCTGCATTGATCCATAAATCATTACGAATTAAATGACAGTTTTTAATAAATATGCAATATTATATTTTATGTAGAATAAATTTTATAGTGCGGGTTGGTCACCGTTTTTTTCGTAGAGGACAGTGCGCATTGTTGGGGACTTGTATATGATATGATAACCAGAATTTACATGCTCATAAAGCTCTTTAAAATGGGCGTTTTTCAGGTAGGAGGTGTCAAAACACCACATAATGATATAATCGACCCTGACGCCGGTGTTCCCGTAATAATCATCTAATGAAGCATAGGGTGGGGCGCCTTCTATACCCTCATCTTTGGATAGATGGTCGTAGGGGTTGGTGCGATCGGTCCAGGAGATGGGGAAGTAGCCCATGTGCGCTTCAAAATTATCGAGGATGATCAGTGGTTTTTCTGCGCCCATGTATTCTGTGACATGGCTGAACAGATGATTACGATCGGAGATAAGCCGGCCTTTTTCGTCTAGCCCGTTGCGCGAGAAATCGAATGGCAGTACGACACAATATGGACGGATATAGCTTGCAGCGCCTAAATAATCTTCCACTCCCCTTGATGCAATTTCCCGTGCGGAGGACCTCACAACACTTAAACTACAAAAACATATAAATAGTAGCCCGGCCCCAAAATTTTTAACCACAGTTGATGAAAGCCGGTAACTGACACAAATAGCAGCTAAGAGTAACACAAATAGCTGCACCCGAACGGCGATACCCAAAACTCGTCCCATAAAGTCGTCGGGGAATAGGATATAAACGCCCAATACAAATATAAATGAAAGGAGAAATCCATCATATTTACTCACCGTAAACCTCACCACCAAAAGAAGGAGCGCGATGCAGAAGAGGGCGATCAAGGTGCAAGCAGCGACCAGGGAAAAGCCATCTTCCTGGTGCGTGATATTGACCAGGTACTTGAATTGCGCCAATTCTATGAACCGGTAAAGATGAGGATTGAGTTTTAACTGCATGCCGCCCTCATTAGATACAAACCAATTCATGAGTGCGATATAAGGGGAAAGAAGCAGCAGGAGAACAATTGCATACCGAGCGAAATACCTGCCTTTATTCTTCTTAACGACCTCCGACGAAAACGTATACGACGCCACAAGTGCCCCACAGGTGGCAGCTGCGAATACAAATGGCAGCAGGTGCGTGAAGAAAATGAAGAATGAAAAAACAAAGAACAGCAATGCGTTGCCTACAGTAGATCGATCCAGGAAACGTAGCCAGCACCAAACTACCCAGAAGAAGAAGGCAATGCTGAATGAGTAGTTATAGAATCCCTTGGCAAAGACCATGGTAAACACAAAAATAAAGATAGACAATGGCCACCAGGAATTGTTGTTGCTGATCTTTTTTAATAGGAGATAGAACCCGGAAATATATACCAGCAGATATATAGATAGGTATATCTTCTCAACAATGGCCCCCTTTACCAGGAAAAGCAGGAGCGCCAAAACGACCGTAGTCATCCAGTTGGGGTTGGGTTGGTACACGATGGAAAAGTAACGTGAATAGAAGGGCACGTTTTCATGGGCCCAGAGGTCGTGCATGATCTGTGCGTTGTAAAGATGGCATGGCCCATCGCCCGTGACGTAATACGCAGGCCACCATATTTGCAGCAGGCATATTAATATGCCGCTGATAAATAATATTCGTTTTGCCTTGTTCATTTATATGAAATACGATAAGGACTTGGCGATAATGAAAACAGAACCTAAAAGTGGTTATTTTATTTTATAACGCACAATTATTTTTTATGTTTCTTCTTGGTCTGTAGTTGATGGAGAACATTATTATGCCAATCATTGTTCATCAACCTGAAACTCATTTCAGGAAACGACCAGGGCGGGATGCCGATGTCGGCAATTTTTTACACTTTGTTAAGGAATGTTTAGTAAATCCTTTGCACTATTCCACTGTGTCCTGTGCTAAATTTGTAGGTAAAAAACAGCGTATGCCACTTCAGGAAGGAACAGCAGTGTGGCTCAAGATAGGGAGCCCGGAAATGTCAGTTAAGGCCAGAACAAAAAAGAACACATACCTATGCACATGGTTCGTAGGTAACGAAATAAACGAGTACGATTTTTCTGAAGATCAGCTCACGACCGAAAATCCGGCGAATGAAAGATCCGGTGGCAAGCGCAAGCCCATTTTTGCTGGTTTGTTCTGGTAATTCCGGACTCATTGGTGATACATGGATTATTTGCAATTCAGGCTAAAGGTAAAAGCTTTTGAAACCCCCGATGCATTGGTACACGTGACGGTAATAGGGTAGGTGCCAGTAGTATAAGTGCTGCTGGCACAAAACATCACCAATGGTATCGTATAAGAGGGCACACCCGACCATGGTCCGCTATACAACATTACGCCGGGGAAAAGATTTCCCGCACCATAAAAGGTGCCGCAAAACAAATTGCTTGGGACGCCGCTTACACTTACAGTCACCTTTTGTTCGGTAGAGTCATCATAATTGATCGTTATCGGCATAGACACCGGGTAGTTTTCCGTATTGTCCACGGTCATTTGCTGGTCCATGATCCCGGTCACAGAATACGCAACTACTGGTAGTGACGTTGTATTAGTAGTTGATTTCGTGCAGGATACAAATAGCAGTAAAAATGCTAAATATAATAAGTGCAGCTTTTTCATGTGTTGTATTTTATGATCAAATGTAAACATTCCTTTTTAGATAGCATACTCATTTACAACATACAATGATTTATTGTCCGCACTAATGGCATTACTGCTATGCGCCCACTAATTCTCTCGCATTGCTGATCGCCGCCTCACTGGGCTGCTCCCCTCCTATCATCCGCGCAATCGCCAGCACGCGTTCCTGTTGTTTCAGCACACGCACCCGTGTAGTAAGGCGGCCGTTGACATCGTCTTCTTTATACACGAAGAAGTGCATGGCCCCCTTGGCTGCAACCTGTGGTTGGTGCGTAATGCAGATAACCTGATGATAAGCAGAAAGCTCACGCAACAATATAGCCACCTGCCGGGCAGCCTCTCCCGAGATCCCGGCGTCTACTTCGTCAAAGATCAGCGTAGGCATGTGCAGCGCCCTGGCAGTCAATGACTTGATGCACAGCATGATACGGCTCATTTCCCCACCCGACGCTGCTTTTTGCAGCAACTGGAAAACCCCGCTCTTATTGGCGTCCAGCATGAATTGTATATCATCCGCCCCGTGCGAAGTGGGTTGTATAACTTCCAGCCGCACTTCGAAGCGTGCGTTCGGCATACCCACCAATACTAGCAGTTCGTTGATCCGCGCTGTAAATGATGGGATTACCTTTTTCCGCAGCGCAGATAGCTTAGCAGACTGGGCTACGACCTCCTTGAATAGCGCGCCTTCTTCCTCGGCCAGCCGCTCTATAGCATCATTTACGTCCAGTGTTGCCTTGAGCTCGTCTTCCAGCCTGCCTTGCAGGTCCAGCAATTCGGTGGTAGCCCGCATGCCATGCTTCTTCAGCAATTTGTATCCTAGGTCTACACGTTGTTGCAGGGCCTCCATCTCTTCTGCGTCAAGTGTCACCTTGCCCTCGGCATCTTCGAGTTCGCCGGCTATATCTTTCAGTTCCGCCCACGCCGACAGTATGCGCTCCTGCAAGGGCCGTATAGAAGGCATTACCTCGAGGATGCCCTGTAGTTGCTGGCTCAGGCGCTTGAGCTCGTTCACCAGCGGTTGTTCGCCTTCAAGCAGCATCTGCCGGCCGACTGCCAGCACGCCCCTGATATGTTCGGCATGGCCCATTTGCTTGAGCTGGATTTCCGCATTTTCTATTTCTTCTGGTTTGAAACCCGCCTGCACCAGCTCTTCCAGCAGGTATTGCTTGTAGTCGGCGTCTTTCTGCCATTGCGATTGCCGTTCACGGTTATCTGCAAGTTTTTGCTTTACTTTTTTGTGCCGGTAATACAGTTGGCGGTAGCTTTCAGCTACTTCCGTTGCGGCGCCAATAGCATCCAGGGTCGCCATCTGGAAATTATCCTCCTCCAGCGCCAGGTGCCCAAACTGCTGGTGTAGGTCTACCAGCAACGAAGCCAGCTTATTAAGCACATTCAGCGTTACCGGCGTGTCATTTACAAATGCCCTTGATTTGCCGTTTACCGCTATTTCCCGCCGCACGATGCACTGCGGCTCATAATCCAGTTCTGCGTCTGCAAGCGCCTTCTTGAAAAGTTCATTGCCACTTACATCAAAATACCCCTCCACCACTGATTTCTCATTGGTATTGATCAGTACAGAAGTGTCGGCGCGCTCACCCAATATCAGGGACAACGCGCCAAGTATTATACTCTTCCCCGCGCCTGTTTCTCCCGTTATAGTATTGAGGCCCTTATCAGGTTCTATAACTAAATGGTCAATAATAGCGTAGTTCTTTATTACCAACTTTTGCAACATGCCCCAAAATTAGTAAAGAAGCAAGAAGTAAGTATTAATAGTTTTGGAAATCACGTTGAAGTTTGAAAAACAGAAGATACATCGATAGCCCGGGCATTGGATGCTAAACTACGTGTGGATAGTTATAAAGCTAAGTCCAAGCTGGCCTGATTTCCTTTGGCCTGTAATATCAGCGTTGCCAGGCAACGTTTTATCTTAGGCACAAATAACCGTCAATGTTTCTTGTTGCCAAAGTACCGGAAGGAAATGCTGGATAAGCTCTAAACGCGCCTTCAATGTATGGTTGTCTCACCCACTTAGCATGGGCAAGACGTTCAATTATAAAACCCGGCGGGTTATAGGTTAGCCTCCGCCAAAGTGAAAATATCTTTCACCCGCAATCCTCGCTCTGTTATTTGTAGGTTGCAGCATTCATTGTTGTGGTCATGCTCAAAGAACAATAGCCAACCATTTGCTGCCGCCTCCTTCAATAATTTCTGTTTCTCGCTGAGTGTGTCCAAAGGCCGCATGTCGTAAGCCATGATCCACGGCATGGATATATGGGCTATGCTCGGCACAAGGTCGGCACAGAACAGAAGGGTAGTGCCGTTGCAATTTATTTGCGGCAGCATCATGCATTCAGTATGGCCGTTTACATACCTTATCCTGAAATTGTCCATCCATTCATCACCGTCCGCTGTCTCCACCCAGCGCAATTGCCCGCTCTCCTGGATCGGTAATATATTCTCCTTCAGGAACGATGCCTTTTCACGTTCATTCGGGTTTATTGCCCAGTCCCAATGTTTCTTGTTCGACCAGTATTTCGCGTTTCTGAACGTGGTCACCAGCTTATCTCCATCCCTCTTTATCGACCCTCCACAATGGTCAAAATGCAGGTGGGTCAGGAACACATCAGTAATATCATCAGCCGTAAAGCCATATTTTGCCAGGTTTTTCTCTATACTGTCATCACCATGCGGGTGAAAATGGCTAAAGAATTTTTCATCCTGCTTCGTCCCCATTCCATTATCCACCAGTATTTTCCGGTCTCCGTCCACAACAAGCAGGCACCGCATGGCCCAACTGCACATATTGTTGTCATCTGATGGGTTTACTTTGTTCCACATTGACTTGGGTACAACGCCATGCATGGCGCCTCCATCTAGCTTGAAATATCCGGCGTTGATCGTGTATAGTTTCATGTTGTAATTTAAAAAATAATTATATAAATTCATTGTCAGTATTAACCGAACAATCTGTTTCCGTCAATCAAATGCTATTTTAAAGATGCTTGTGCAGAAACCTTCCTGATGGCCACGTATAAGATCGCTGCCCCAACTGCAAAGAAAGTGATCAACGCAATGATTGCCGTCCGCATATTCATAATGCTATCTATATACCCGAATGAGATCATGCCGATCACAATCGCCAGTTTCTCTGTCACATCATAGAAGCTAAAGAACGAAGCCGTATCATGGGTCGGCGGCATCAACTTGGAATAGGTGCTGCGGCTCAGCGACTGTATGCCACCCATTACCAGCCCCACAATCGCAGCTATAATATAAAATTGCGTCGCCGTTTGCACGAAATAAGCAGCTATGCACATGCCTATCCATATAAACACTACAAAAAGCAATACCTGCAAATTTCCATACATGTCAGAGAGTTTGGCCATCAGGTACGATCCCGCTATGGCCACCAATTGTATCACCAATATTACTGCTATCAGTTGGCTCGTTTCTAGCTTTAATTCCTTACTGCCAAATAGGGTAGCCGCCAGCATCACCGTCTGCACGCCCATGCTATAAAAGAAAAATGCCCCCAGGTAAGTTCTTAATATGGGCAGTTTCTTGATCTGCGCCCATACTTTTTTCAATTCATGAAACCCATTTACCAATAGGCTATGCCCCGGTTGCTTAGCCAGCGGTATGCCCTTCGGCAATTTGGAAAATGTCACCTGTGCAAAACCAGCCCACCATACCCCCACCAGAAAAAATGAAAGCCTTGGTGGCAGTGATGGGTCCGTGATCCCAAACCATGCTGGTTCTAAAACAAACACAAAACAAATAACCTGTAGCAATACACTACCTATATAACCATACGCGAACCCCTGTGCGCTTACCCTGTCCCTATCTTCTTCTATGGCTATTTCAGGGAGGTAGGCATTATAGAACACAATGCTCCCACAATAGCCCAGCGCCGCAATACCAGAGCAAATGATCCCCAGTTCAAGTGTGTTCAGTTTGAAAAAATATAATCCGCAACAAGCCGCTGACCCCAGGTAACAAAAGAGCTGCATGAACCTTTTTTTATTACCCTTATAGTCAGCAATGGAGCTTAATATAGGCGATATGAAAGCAATGATGAGGTACGCGGTAGCTATTGAGTAGTCAAACAACGAAGTGTTCTTAAACGACATCCCGAAAAAACTCACCCTGTCGCTTACTATATTCCCATCCTTTGTCACGGTCGTAATCGCGTTATAATATGCCGGAAAGATCGTGGAAGTGATCACCAGATTGTATGCCGAATTTGCCCAGTCATACATGGACCACGCGCGGTGAATGGATTTCGATGATGTGATCACAGGGGTGTCACTGGTTATTTCTGCCATACGACAAAGTAACGTTTTTTAGTTTAATTTCTCTACTCAAGACATAATACCGGGCTTTTAAGTCTGCGTTATATATCTATTTTTTATGCTTCCGGAATACATTTTCCCCTATATTTGCTATATCAAAAACTATTCTTATGAGAAAACAGCTATATTTCTCTTTATTGGTATGCACTATTGCGCTTTGCACGTTGCCGCAGATACTGCCCGCGCAGACGATTACCACTATTGCAGGTTGCGGCATAGGCAACGATAGCATGGCCACAAAGGCTGAGTTAGACCGGCCTGCGGCTATTGCTTTTGACCATTCAGGAAATACGTATATAGCGGATTACGACAATGACCTTGTACGTAAAGTAAATAGCGCCGGTATAATTTCCACTCTGGTCCAGGGGAGCGGGCCGTCTGGCGTAGCTGTAGACAGGGCAGGTAATGTGTATATTGCTTTCAGCGGCAGCAATGTTATTGGCAAAGTGAGCACAACAGGGGTAGCTAGCACTGTTGCAGGAACGGGCGTAGCAGGGTACAACGGGGACGGAATCGCGGCCATATCGGCCAAACTAAATTACCCTGCCGATGTAACGGTGGACACCGCTGGGAATATTTATATTGCCGATGAAGATAATTACAGGGTGCGAAAAATAAATCCTTCAGGTATTATCTCCACATTAGCTGGAAATGGGGTGTACGGATTCTCGGGCATGGGTGGCTTGGCGTCTGGCTCATCCATCAGCCATCCATATCGCGTTGCGCTGGACAAAACAGGCAATTTATATATTGGGGATGTGGGTACTTACCAGATCTACAAAGTGGATACCGGTGATACGATCACCAGTGTTATGGGCACGGGATCTTATGGGTTTTCCGGGGATGGCGGCCCGGCTACGGCAGCGCGGATGAGCTACCCTGACGGCATCGTTGCAGACACTGCCGGGAATCTCTATTTTTCAGACCGCAATTATTGCCGCATACGAATGATCAATGCCGCTACCGGCATTGTAACTACCCTGTACGGAACCGGGATAGGAGGGTATAGTGGGGATGGTGGCCCTGCGGCCGCTGCTGAGCTCAATACCCCACAGGGGCTTGCTTTTGATGCATCAGGTAATTTATTTATCTGCGATTATTACAGTAACCGCATCAGGATGGTTAACACGAGCGGTATCATTTCCACCTTTGCCGGTCAAAGCGGGCTGTTTCAGGAAGGGTATCCTGCGGTAAATGCTGAATTGAGCTTTATAATTAATTTGACTACCGATGTCGCCGGAAATATTTACGTGGCTGACCTTGACAATCATCGGATCAGGATGGTCAATGCAATGACCGGGGTGATCACCACCGTCGCTGGATGCGGCATTTCAGGACAGGAAGACGCCTTTAGCGGAGACGGTGGGCCGGCGACCGCCGCACACTTATATTTTCCCAATACAATGGCGTTTGACCGGGCCGGCAACATGTATATCTGCGATGAGAGCAATGAACGCATAAGAATGGTAAACACCTCAGGCGTCATCACAACTTTTGCCGGTAACGGCACTTACGGTTTTGTTGACAATGTACCTGCAGTCGACGCTGAATTCAGCAACCCTACCGGCGTAGTAGTAGATAATACAGGTAATGTATATATATGTGATAATGCGAATCATCGTATCCGCAAAGTGGATGCATCCGGTACGGTCACCACAGTCGCCGGCAATGGCACTGCGGGCTATTCTGGCGACGGAGGGCCAGCCACCAATGCACAGCTAAATTACCCATACGACGTGGCCGTTGACGGATTGGGTAACCTGTATATCAGCGACGGCGACAATTACTGTATCCGTATGGTGGATGCGATGGGCAATATAAGCACAGTGGCAGGTAATGGTACAGCAGGATTCTCTGGTGACGGCGGCCTCGCTGTTGACGCTCAGATGCGTGCCGCGTGGGGAATTAAGGTAGACAGCGCAGGAGATATACTGATAGCCGATGATGATAATCAGGTCATCCGAATGGTACATACCGACGGGATTATTAATACTATCGTAGGCAACGGCACAGCGGGCTTCAGCGGGGATGGGGGGCCAGCCCTTGACGCCAGTCTGGCTTTCCCAAAGGGAGTAGCATTTGACAGGGCGGGCAATCTTTATATCGCCGATAACAACAATCGCCGGATTAGAAAAACAAGCCTTACCTCTCTTGCTGTGTCGAACGCTAAGGCCACTATTCCGGATGTATTCATCTACCCAAACCCTACTGTCGGTATTCTTTATGTCGTCAACGCTGCCAGTTCTGATGCTATCGTATATGATGCGCTGGGAAGAGAAGTACTTCAGGAATCGATTATAAGTAATAAGCAGGCCATTGATTTAGGCAATCTCGCAAGCGGCGTTTATATGCTACAGGTAACCAACAATAATGGGGAACGGAACATGATGAAGATAACGAAGGAATAATATCGAACTTATTTTTTCTTTGGATCCATTTCCAGGCCATTTGGGACATCTGTTTTTGTATATCCCTGCAGACTGAAAATAGATACATTTCAAACCGTGGTTGGGAAAAAAGCTAATTTTTGATCTTAAAATATTGGTAGTTTAATTTCGGGATATTCCGCTACGGGGGATACAAATCTGCGTATTTTTCGCTATCTTTACAGGATAGAAATAGCATCATACACAAGACAAATGAGGTATGGATACCATTCATAAAACGACCCCAAAGGATGAAAATTATTGGCTGACTTTAAAAGCGCTCCGCTCCAGGAATTTCAGCAGGAATCTTCCGTTCCTTTTACTTTCTGACAAATTGCCGGAAGGCCAGGTGTACCGCGAATTTGCCGATGGGCGCATAGAAATCCAAGAGGTGTTTTCTATCGGCACCCATTTTCGCCACAAAGTATTAAGAGTACTTCCGGCCCCCGAGGCTGATAAAGTCAGGAGTGCTTATGGATTACTCTAAGCCGACATTAATTGTGATCTGCGGGCCGAATGGGGCTGGGAAATCCACGTATATTCAATCAATGCTTCCTGTGGAATTCGAGGGTATCTGGTCTTTCGACCGGGATATGACCCGGGTTCAGTTTGAGAAAATATTGATGGGGCAGGGTATAAAAGCCAGTGAACTTTTCCGGCAAGCCACGGCAATGATGGAACAAAAATTGCTCGTCGAAATGAGGAAAG
>Ga0302185_10002471_pt1 | contig 12097 bp, 10 predicted proteins | sample II_Bog_E1_1_FD_200231 | JGI IMG/M metagenome (GOLD analysis project Ga0302185, IMG submission 200231) | Peat permafrost microbial communities from Stordalen Mire near Abisko, Sweden - II_Bog_E1_2 | ecosystem: Environmental > Terrestrial > Soil > Wetlands > Peat | place: Sweden: Abisko... | reverse complement strand
AGCTGGTAAATGCAGTAGCTAATTCCATAGTACCAAAGATCACCATCATCATTGGTAACTCTTACGGTGCAGGTAACTATGCAATGTGCGGTAAGGCTTATGATCCCCGCTTTATTTATGCTTGGCCTAATGCCAAGATCGCGGTTATGGGCGGTGAGCAGGCGGCAAAAACTTTATTACAGATTCAGGTGGCATCGCTGAAAGCAAAGGGCGAAGTTATAGATCCGGAGAAGGAAAAGGAAATGCTGAAAGAAATAATAGACCGTTACGACAGTCAGACCTCTGCATACTATGCAGCAGCGCGCTTGTGGGTGGATGAGATCATAGATCCTGCCGAGACGCGCTCTGTAATATCCGAAGGTATTAATGCAGCTAATCATGCGCAGACGAATAAAGAATTTAAAATGGGTGTGTTTCAGGTATAATGGCTCAATTGCGAAATGGCTCAATGGCTGAATGTACATAATGAGTGATAGACCATGGATTCTTTATACTTTCGACTAAATATTTTAGACTGGAAAAATGATCGAAGTAAAAAACGTAAGGAAAAGCTTTAATGGAAAAGTAGTATTGCAGGATGTTTCATGCAAAATGGAACCCGGCAAGACCAATCTGATCATTGGCACCAGTGGTAGCGGTAAGACTGTGCTCATGAAAACCATCATTGGCCTCATGCCTGTAGATTCAGGAGAGATATTGTATGAAGGGAGGGACATTACAAAGATGGCTGAAAAAGAATTGAAACACTTGCGTATCCAGATAGGCATGCTATTCCAGGGCGGCGCATTGTTTGACAGTAAGACGGTCGAAGAGAATGTGTTGTTCCCGCTGGATATGTTTACCTCAATGAATACACAGGATAAACTGAAGCGCGTAAATGAAGTACTGGATCGTGTTAACCTGAAAGACACCAATAAGAAGTTCCCCGCCGAGCTGAGCGGCGGTATGAAAAAACGTGTGGCCCTCGCCCGTGCTATTGTTCAAAACCCCAAGTATCTTTTTTGCGATGAGCCCAACTCAGGCCTCGATCCGCAAACTTCCCTCGTCATTGATAAGCTGGTTAAAGAAATTACTACCGAATTCAATATTACCACTGTTGTTAATACCCACGATATGAATACCGTTATGGAAAGCGGGGATAATATTGTGTACCTCTACAACGGTAAGAAGCAGTGGGAAGGCTCAAACAAAGACATCATTTTCAGTAAAGACGAGCGGCTTAATAACTTCATATTCGCATCAGAATTCCTCGCCAAGGCCAAGGAAATAAATATGCGGGAGGCAAAAGAGAAAGCAGAATAACTTAGTATTTGCAGCAGTACCGGCGCGCATCCATGTCTCTTATCCTCTCAATATGCGATCGTAGCATTGAAAAAGCTAAAGTGCTCCTTTTTTAACCTTTTTTACTAGGTAAAATCACTTATATTGCATTCTTGTTATGAATAATTACGAGTGGCTCATAGGGCGGTTGGATGCGTTTATCAGGAAGTATTATGCCAATAAGGTGATACGTGGGAGCCTCGTGTTTTTAAGTTGCCTTTTATTTTACATCCTTAGTGTAAGCGTTAGTGAGTATTACCTGTATTTGCCCGTTTGGCTCAAGGTAAGTATCGTTTCGGTTTTTGCAGCGTTGGGTGGCACCGCCCTCGTGGTTTGGGTGGTCATACCGCTGACCAAAATGTGGCGCCTTGGCAGTGTCATCAGCCATGAACAGGCAGCGCTGATCATTGGCCGACATTTCCCCGAGATCAGCGACCGGCTGCTGAATATCTTACAACTGAAAAGGCATCCGGATAATAATGCCAGTCGCGAACTTGCGGAAGCAAGTATCAACCAAAAGATTTCACAGCTCCAGGTAGTGCCAATAACCCGCGCAGTTGATTTTTCAAAGAACAAAAAATACCTGCCTTACTTACTTCCGCTGTTGCTCGTAGGGGTATTCATACTCATAGCCGCGCCTAGTGTTTTCACAGAGGGCTCCTCACGTTTATTGCAGCCTACAAAGGCCTTTGAAAAACCATCGCCATTCCATTTTATCATTAAGAATCCATCTCTTGTAGCGGCACGCAACAGCGATTTTGTGCTCACGGTAGAAGCGCAGGGCAACATGCTGCCTGTGGATGCTGCTATAGAAATTGCAGGTGAGCGCATCCCTATGCAACCCACGGAAAACCATACTTTCCAGTATACATTTAAGAATGTGACCGAATCTGTCAATTTCAGGTTTTATGCAGCCGGGTTTAATTCATCATCAAATCTGCTTAAGGTGATACAAAGGCCGATACTTAAGGCTTTTAAGGTGGCGATCAATTATCCTGCATACATTGGTAAGAAGAATGAGGTGCGCAATAGCCTCAGCGATATGACCCTTCCTGCGGGCACTACCGTAAACTGGACTTTTGTCACAGACCATACTGATGCAGCTTCTATTCACTTCGGCAATGCCCCCGCCGTGGCAATGCCCAATGATGATGCCACATACAGTTATCAATGCCGTTTCCTCAACGATTCTGTTTATACTGTTACACTGCATAACAAAGATGCTATCGCAGATAGTTTCAAATACCAGGTGCAGGTAATACCTGACCAATATCCGGTTATACAACTGCAACAAGTAAAAGACTCGGTTAGCGGTAAGCAAATACTATTGACCGGCACTGCGGGTGATGATTATGGCATAACGCGGGTTACGTTTAATTATGAAGTAAGCGATAATAAGAAACCGGTAGCCACTAAGAGCATTGCGGTTAAAATAACGCCGGGTGCGCTTACTCCGTTCGAGCAATATTTTGATATAGAAAGTCTCCAACTAAAGCCCGGCCAAAAAGTATCCTACTACATAGAGGCTTGGGATAATGATGGTGTGCACGGCAGCAAAGCATCGCGCAGTGAAGTGATGAGCTACCAGATGTATGATGCCAAACAGATCGACTCCGCTATAAACGAAAATTCACAGCAGATCAATTCCGGTATCAGTAACAGCAGCGATAAATCCCAGCAATTGCAGAGCGACTACAAAGACGCACAGAGCAAAATGCTGCAAAGCAATGATGTAGACTGGCAGCAGCAGCAATCGCTGCAAGAGATGATGAAGAAACAGCAGGAGCTGAAAACTAATATAGAAAACATCAAGCAGCGTTTTGAAGAGCAGGTGCAGCAGAGCGAACAAAAGAAGTATAGCGATGACCTTAAGGAAAAACAGAAAGAGCTGGATAAGCAACTGAATAACTTGCTGAACGATGAGCTGAAAGAAGAGATGAAGAAACTGCAGGACCTCATGCAGAAACTCAATAAAGAGCAGGCTGTAGATGCCATGAAGGAAATGGAGCAGGACAACAAACTCTTCAAAATGGACATGGAGCGCATGGAGGCACAAATGAAGCAGATGGAAATGCAGATGCGTATGGAAGATATGGCTAACAAAATGGACGAGCTGGCCAAAAAAGAACGTGCCTTACAAAGTGAAACGGAGCAGGCTAAGAAAGACAATGAGGCACAGAATAAAACAGGTGATGCAGGTAAGAAAGATGATGCAGGCAAAAAGGACAACGATGCATTAAGTAAAGAACAGCAAAACCTCAAAGACCAGCTGGATAAGATGATGAAGGACGATATGAAGGAGGTGCAGAAGCTGGCAAAAGAAACGAAGCAGAACGATAGGTTGGAAGAAGAAGACAAGCAAGGCAAGGATGCGCAGCAGGATATGCAGGACAGTAAGGAGAACCTTGATAAAAAGCAAAATGACAAAGCCGGTAAATCACAAAAAGATGCGGCAGATAAGATGGAGTCTATGGCTAAATCAATGCGGCAGAAATCCGGCGGCCAGGGGCTTGAAGAAATAGAAATAGATATTCGCGCCACAAGGCAGATACTGAGTAATCTGATACGTCTTTCATTTGACCAGGAAGACCTGATGGCGTCAGTAAAAATTACTTCAAAATCCAGCCAGGCATATGTGGCTAATCAGGAAGAGCAAAACAGGTTGCATTACAACTCGCAGATGATTCGCGATAGTATGTTCGCACTCAGCAAGCGTATCTCTAAATTAGCTACAACCATCAATAAAGAAACAACACAGTTGGAACGCAACATGCAAAAAAGTGTAGACGCCCTTGAAGACCGCCGCACAGATCTTGCACTGATGGATGAGCAATATGTAATGACGCATGCCAATAACCTTGCGCTGATGCTCAATGAAGTGCTTTCAAACCTGATGCAGGCAGAAGGCGAGGCAAAAAAAGGCGGTGCCGGGAGCTGTAGTATGCCCGGTGGTAAGAAGCCGAAGAAGGGCGCTGGAGATCAACTTTCTGATATCATTACTGAGCAGACAAAACTTGGCGAAGGCATGCAGAAGATGCAAAAGCCCGGGGGTAAGAAACCGGGTGAGCAGGGCGGTAAGCAGGGCCAGGGCAAGCCCGGGGAAAACGGGCAGGGCACAGGCGGCAAGGGCCAGGGTAAGCCCGGAGAGAACGGTGAGTATGGAGATGCCGAGCAACTTGCGAGGTTAGCCGAGCAGCAAGCAACGATCAGGCGCCAGATACAGGAGTTGAGTAGCTTGCTTAATAGTAAAGGCCTGGGCAAAAGCAAAGAATTGAGTGAGATAGAACAGAAGATGGACAAGAACGAAACAGATCTTGTGAACAGGCGGATAACACCTGAATTAATGCAACGGCAAAAGGAAATACAAACCCGTATGCTCGAAGCTGAAAAAGCCATCAGGGACCAGGAGCAGGATGATAAACGTTCATCACGTAGTGGGGAAGAAGTCAGCAGGCCGGTGCCTGCTGAGTTGCAAAAATATATTACAGATCAAAAACAATTGCTGGAATTATACAAGACAGTTCCACCACAATTGAAGCCATATTACAAAGAAATGGTCGAGAGCTATTTCCATATTATCGGGAATAAGTAATTAGAATAAAATCGCATTTTAGTTAATCAATCGTTAATCGTCCGTTCTAACATTAATCTCATTTTTAATGAATAGGCTATAAGAGCCGCTGTTTCATTGATGAATTGCAATATTTGGCATGGTTTTGGTGCTTTATATTTTTTACAAAGCATTTGTAATGACGAGAAATAATGCTTATCTTCAATTTATCAATTTATGCTAACCATTAAAAATTTAGCCTATGTTTTTCACTCGAACCAATACCTTCAGTTCCCCTGTTTCTAAAAAAGAATTGCAAAAGAGGCTTCTTGGTGCGCACGTAAGGATCCATAATTTGGACTTTGAGATATTGGAACAAGATAATGCCCTATTGATCATTCCATACTCTGAACAGGAAGAGTCTATTAAAACATTACCGATTACCGATGTAGATATAAAGGAAGATGGCGGACAGTCTAAGGTAACATTGACTTCAAAGATGAGGCCCGCGGATTCCGGTGGTCCTAATTTGATACTGATCTTTTGTTTCTTTTTATTTATCGCAGCTTTTGTATTGCATATGGTAGATAAAAATGGCGATTGGACAGTATCTTACATCTGTCTTGGTATTGATGCGCTGATTTTCACCACGTTTATCGTTCGCTTAAGAACAGGTTACTTTGATTACGTAAGCAAAGTGCAGCGGTACGTAAAAGGCAAAGGCGAATCGGTAGATGCCAGCGTGAACGCATCTGTAGCAGTATAGTGGATATCCAATTTCCGGTAGCAATTTTCCGCCCCTAAATGCGGAACTTATAAGTGTCGCTTTTTCCCACCTCGGTTTCCGATAGGTAAAGTTGTTGTTTTCTATTGTATATAACTTTTCAGGCTGTCTATCGCCACTTCTCCATTATAGGTTTTCAGGAGCTTACGGTTTTTGTCATATATATTGATCTGCGGGAGCAGGTGGTATCCAAATGCATTATTTATAAATCCCGAACTGTCAATTCCTACATGCATGATCGGATAGTCTAGCACATGGAGCAGGTTGACAAAGTCAGGCAGGTATTGCATCATCCCGGGATTGGCCATCAATACAATTTGTGTTTTATTAAACAGCGACATGTTTTTTTTGAGCATTGCTGTTTCATCCTGGCAGTGTGAGCAAGTTGGGTTAAACATCATTACTATCAGGTTTGCACCATTGTCTACATCTTCATTAGTAAGGTAGCTCACTTCATTTTTTTCAGCCTCAGCTTCACGTTTTTTCTTTTTAGACATGTGCCTGGTTGCCGCAGTGCCGGTATCTTTTTTGGTTGCAGTATCTTTGTAGAGCAGCACCTTTAACCGGGGCATTGGCGCACCTAATTCTTTGTAATCCACTTCCTTCTTTTCAGTAGTTTTGGATGGTGGCGTATTTTTTTGTTGTGCAATTGTATTGGTAGCACTAATAATGCACAGGAGTATCAGAAGTTTGCGTAACATGCGGCTAATTTAAAGAATAATATCAAAATGTAAATATAATTATTATGCAGGTAGCAAATATACCACTTGCGGAAAGAGTTCGGCCAAAGTCACTAGATGAATTCATTGGCCAGGAGCATTTAGTAGGGCCGGGCAAGGTGTTGGAGCAAATGATTCATAGCCGTAAGGGGCATTCTATTATATTTTGGGGCCCGCCAGGCGTTGGTAAGACTACCCTGGCGCAGATCATAGCCCACTCATTGGATATGCCTTTCTTTACTTTGAGTGCAATAGATAGCGGGGTAAAAGATGTAAGGGCGGTGATAGAAATGGCGCGTAAAAGTGGCCACGCACTATTATTTATAGACGAAATACACCGTTTTAATAAAGCCCAGCAAGACAGCCTGTTGGGCGCAGTAGAAAAAGGGATCATCACATTGATAGGCGCTACCACCGAAAATCCCTCTTTTGAGGTCATAGGTGCCTTGTTGAGCCGTTGCCAGGTATATGTATTGAACCCACTTACCGAACACCACCTCATGGCTCTTGTGAACCAGGCTATGCAGAAAGACGAATGGCTCGCATCGCAGCATATTGAAATAAAAGAATGGGAAGCGCTGCTGCAACTCAGTGGCGGCGATGCCCGCAGGTTGCTGAACCTCGTAGAGCTCGTGGCATCCTCCCTGCCGGATGACAATAAGGTATTTACAAACGATCTGGTGCAGGACATAGTGCAGAAGAAAATGGCGCTTTATGATAAGACGGGGGAGCAGCACTATGATATTATTTCGGCGTTTATAAAATCATTGCGCGGCAGTGACCCTAATGCGGCTGTCTACTGGCTGGCACGTATGATAGAAGGTGGCGAAGACCCTAAGTTTATTGCAAGGAGAATGGTTATTCTGGCCAGTGAGGATATTGGTAATGCCAATCCCAATGCACTGCTGCTCGCCACAAGTTGTTTTCAGGCGGTAGAATTGATTGGTTATCCCGAGTGTCGTATTATCCTTTCGCAGGCAGCCACTTACCTGGCATCATCACCCAAAAGCAATGCAGCTTACATGGCTATAAATAATGCGCAGGCAGTGGTAACTAAAACCGGCGACCTCCCCGTGCCACTCCCTATAAGAAATGCGCCTAACGGCTTAATGAAAAAAATGGACTATGGTAAAGGCTATAAATATGCTCACGATTTCCCAGGCAATTTTGTGGACCAGGAATTTCTTCCGGAAAAGATCAGCGGCACCAAACTTTATGACCCTGCTAATAACCCCACCGAAGCCAGGCTGCGCGAATATCTCCGCAACTGCTGGAGGGAGAAGTACGGGTATTAGTAAAGGAATTGGAAATTTTTAGTTTAGGATTTGGATTGTTATCTGAAAGAAGCACCTGGTATAGCCTCGGGGTTAATTCCAATTACAAATTCCGTATCCCTAATTCCCTGCCTTGACAAATATTTGCGTGTAGTAAAGTTGCCCGTCTGTCCCTTTTTCTATGGCCAGGCCTGTGAGGTTGTAATTACCTTCTATGTTCTTTTTATGGCCCGGGCTGTGCAGCCACATATCCACTACTTCTTTTGCAGTATTGGCGCCATAAGCTACATTCTCCGCATCAGCGATCACATTTTTCAATTGCTTTGATATGGCATTCATCCTTTCGTCGTATCCATCATGCCCGAATGGAACTTTTTTGGTCGCCATATTATGGGTATGCACAGCCGCCGCTTTAGCGATAGCCTGATTTATTTTCAATGCACCCAACCCCATGCCGGTGCGGTGTTCATTCACAAGGCGCAGTACATCTGTTGTCATATCCGCAGATACATGCTTTGCAGTTTGTGCATGCAAATGAGCCGGCAAAATTCCTGTAAATGTAAAGAGCAGCAATGCCGCAAAAAGAGTTTTTGATATCATGATGTGATAAAAGTAAAATTTATTGACGAGAGTTGATCAACTCGAAGAAACAAAAAAAGACTGTGACAAAGCATTTTAACTAATTCTTTTTTTGCTTTGAATGATTGATCACTTGAAGCAGGTCCTCAAGCTGAAAGCTGAGGCCCACATTTATCAGGCCGCCATTATAGTTCCACGGCACATGCGATATCGCATTCGATATTACATATTGCGACTGCACCATGATAAATTTATACCCGCCGCGAAAGGTTATTGCGGGTTCGGCAAAAATGTAATTCGTATTGGTGATACTTTTATTGCTGCCGTATATCAGGTTTTGCTGTGCCAGGTAGGTACTGTCGTGTCCGTTCGCATTCAAGTTAGAATACCTGATTTCTGCTATTCTGCAGTTTATTGAAAATTCAAAAAACGGCGTCCTGATTCCAAATCCCGGCTGAATAAACGAGCGGAAGAAATTCATGTTCACATCGCTCTGTAGTTTGCCGCCGCCAGCTCCACCGTAGATCTCCCCCACAATTTTTATATCTCCCTTTGTGCCGTAATAGTACCCTGCTCCCATTTCCGCTAGGTGCGCGCGCGCATCTACATTCCCTGATGAAACATCTGCATCGGTTGCTTTGTATGAGTACGTACTGAAGTTGCCTATTACCCCCAAATGGTTGATTGGAGAATAAGATGCCTGCATATCTGTAAAAGCAAGGTCGCCTGAGACATTGGCCGAAAAGTGCGCTTCGTTGGCATTTGTTAGTAGTGGTGCATTTACTCCGTTAGGTTTATAGTAATACCTGCTGCAACTGCACAGGCAGCATAAAACTAATGGCAATATACATAACCTCATCTTCATCATATGCGCCCGGTATCACCTAAGTTACGAAAGTAGCTTTACTTATGTGTATGCATAGTCGCTCAGATATTCAAACTTCTTTGTAAGCCTTCCATTTTCGCATATTGTGGCGCGCTTCAGTATGTCGCTTTCTGTTTTCAGCAGTTCGGGCAGTATATACTTTTCCAGGTGTACGCCAAAATATTGCGAGGCATCGCAGGGCAGTTCATTTGGCAGGTTATCTACCGCCATTATATCAATTGTGTCTTTCGTATTTTGAAATGGTGCTGTGCGCGATATAGTAGCCCTGTCTATGCCATACACCGGGTCTGCTATCGTGGATGATCCTATATTTATAGGTACAGAACCATCTACATCGCATGTAATGTCAGATATGACATTGATACGCCAGTCATTCCTTTTTATATCTTCTTTCTCAAACAGCCGTGCTATTTTATGTTCCCAGTATATGCCATTCATCAGTATGTCTGCCTGGTTCACATACGATGAGAAGATGCATTTATAGGCCTCCGGATTTGCATGAAAATCGTCACGATAAAAAAGGTCATTGTCTTTACGTGCATAAAGGTTTGCGCCTTTAAGATGCGTGAAAACCGGGTAGTCATACTGGTGTGTGAGAAAGTCATTTGGCTCTACCGATTCTATATCCAGCTCTGTGAGCACATCCAGCACACCCGCTGCCACCTTGCCCGATCCTGTCATCACGATCTTGATGTTCGGTATTTTAAGATGCTCATAGGCGGCCAGCAATTCTTTATAGCTCCGCACTGTATGTGCGGCAGGCAAGTCAAATAGCCCCGTTTTCTTGCCATAAGTGAGCAGCCCGTTATGCCCGCCCACGATGCCGGCATACAACCCAAAGCCAAGTATACGTTGCTCATCAATATGCGTCAGACATTCATAATCTATCATCCGTATCTTTTCCTTTATCATCGCCTGCATCAGGCCCTTATTATAAGGCTGCTTCTTTTTTGTGTGCGAAAAGAAAAAATAAGTTTTCCCCGGTATCAGGTATTCCACCGGCACTTCCTTTATGCCCAACAGCACATCACAAGTACTCAGGTCATCAGTCATTTCTATTCCTGCGGCTATATAGTCATTGTCTGGAAAACAACGGGTGGGCGAGGGCTGCACCATTATTTTTATATCCGGGTAGCGGGCTTGAAGAAAGGTGCATTGTTTTGGGGTGAATGCAACACGCTCATCCGGCAGTTTTTTTCTTTCTCTTAATAAACCTATTGTAAGCATCTGTAATAATTTCACAGTAAAGATAATGACAGAGGCACATAAGTTAATATTTCGATTTTATGGTTGCACCCGCTTTTACATTTTTTGGTTTTGCTTTTTAACTTTTGTCTTTTTACTCACTATCTTTATTGCATGACCAACTATTTTACTTTATATCACCTGCCTGTCACCTTCAGGCCGGATCAGGCAGATGTAAAAAATACATTTTATGAGCTCAGCCGGTTGTATCACCCCGACCGTTTTGCGCAGGCCGGGGGCTCTGAACTGGCCGACGCTCTGCGGATGGCCGCTATGAACAATGATGCATACAAAACACTCAGAAGCAGCGATGCCACTATAGCCTACATACTAAAGCTCAATGGCCTTTTGGAAGACGATGAAAAGTATGCACTTCCTCCCGCCTTCCTCATGGAGATGATGGACATAAATGAAGCAATAAGTGAATATGAAATAGCTCCTGAAGACGAAGATGCCCGGCAGATGGCAACAAATAGCCTTAATGAGCAGCTCGAACTGTGGGATGATGCTACCGGTTTGCTTATAGATCGTTTTGAGCAGGGCGAAAAAGATAAAGAATTATTATTGCAGATAAAAGATCAGTATTTCCGCAAAAAATACCTGTTGCGCATTAAGGAAAGAATTGATAGATTTGCAGCCCGGTAAAAACGGGCAGTCGGCGGTTTTCTTTTTGAAAGAACGAAAACTAACGAATTGCCTCGATGGCGGAATTGGTAGACGCGCTAGACTCAAAATCTGGTTATCGCAAGGTAGTGCAGGTTCGATTCCTGTTCGGGGCACATAGTTATCAAGCAGTTACGCATAAACGTAACTGCTTTTTTGTTGCCCTAAAAAAAATTGCACTAAAAATTGAACTATCCTTAGTGGAAAGCCGCCACAGATAGGGTTCTACATGATTGAGGCGATGTGGGATCAGGCCTTAACTTTGGTATAAAGACCTATTGCATAAATTGGATTTATAAATTTCATTCTGTAATTTGCTTGTAATTACCCCTTTGAAATCATGAATAAAATCTATAAGCCTTTGAGAATGTACCGCTACCGGAAAGCATCATTTCCAATGATTGTTGTACGTATATCTAAGCTCTTTTTGAGACGTAAATGGGAGGCGGCTAAATTCAATTTTATGCTCTATAAAAAACTACGGGTTGCTTTAATTACAAGCATATTGGTTTGCAGTCGCATATATACAGTAAGTGCTCAAGATACCTGGGATATACAGTCAAGTGAGCCGACAGCATATAAATCAGTTATTCACCAAGCCTTCGGGAAGGTGAGCTTTGACATGTATTGCAAGGTTGGCTCATGGGGGTATGGGCAACAATTCTATCCTGCAAATTTTCACAATCAAACATTTTATAAGATACACGTAAAGGGCGAATATGTAGCAGTCCTGACTTGCGGAAACGAGTCCATATCACAAATGGATTTTACTTGCGATAAATATTCAGACATTATTACAGTAGATGAAACCGAACAAGCTTTCCCTTATTCACAGCCGCAACACTTTGGAACAGACCAGACCGGTCTTGCAGCATATGCAGAAGCCAAATCATGCACAGGCACAGCAATAACAGCACGCATAAGGTCTGGTATAACCATTAAAACAAGAGACAGAATAAAAGCGTTACAGATAAGAAACCTCAAACTATATGCCGTCCAGGATGACGGATCGGAAGTACCTGTTACCAATGAGGGTGTGTTGATAAGCCAGCCAGCACCGACAGCGAATAATAACCC
>Ga0302185_10002470_pt1 | contig 12099 bp, 11 predicted proteins | sample II_Bog_E1_1_FD_200231 | JGI IMG/M metagenome (GOLD analysis project Ga0302185, IMG submission 200231) | Peat permafrost microbial communities from Stordalen Mire near Abisko, Sweden - II_Bog_E1_2 | ecosystem: Environmental > Terrestrial > Soil > Wetlands > Peat | place: Sweden: Abisko... | reverse complement strand
TAATTTCAATGGTGTAAGCAATAATAAACTCAATATTGTTACTAACAACCTGCCATCAGGAACATATACTGTAAATGTTATTGTTGACGGTGCTATTGCTAATAATAAAATTACTATTGTGAGATAGTCTCACTTTTTTCTATTGAAAATCCCTGCAGGAGTGTCCTGCAGGGATTTTTTTATGAGGAAACTGTCGGTAGCGTTATCCTACTTCTACTCCCAGCTCTTCTACCAGGTCTTTTTCTACCCGAAGGTTATTAATAATAAATACCTGTCTGTCTGGTGTGTTTTTGCCCATATAGTATTCGAGCAGTTTTTGTATTTGGGCATCCTGACTGATGAGCACAGGGTCTTTGCGCATATCCACGCCTATGAACTGGGAAAACTCTTCAGGAGAGATTTCACCAAGACCTTTAAACCTTGTTATTTCTGCCTTTGATCCTATTTCCTTTATAGCACGCTGGCGCTCTTCATCGCTGTAGCAGTAAATAGTTTTTTGTTTATTCCGCACACGAAAGAGTGGTGTCTGCAATATGTAAATATGATTGCCACGCACCAGGTCGGGGAAGAACTGGAGGAAGAATGTCATGATCAGCAGTCGTATATGCATACCATCCACATCGGCATCGGTAGCTATAACAATATTATTGTAGCGCAGCCCGTCCAGGCCTTCTTCAATATTCAGGGCATGCTGCAGGAGGTTAAATTCTTCATTTTCATACACTACCTTTTTGGTAAGTCCGTAGCAGTTAAGCGGTTTACCGCGAAGGCTGAATACAGCCTGGCTTTCCACCTGGCGGCTCTTGGTGATGGACCCGCTGGCGCTATCGCCCTCAGTAATGAAAATGGTACTTTCCTGTTGTTTCAGATTATATTCATCCCGGTTCTTTGCTGGTGGCTCGTCATTGAGGTGAATACGGCAGTCACGCAGCTTTTTGTTATGCAAGTTAGCTTTTTTCGCCCGTTCATTGGCCAGTTTGCGTATGCCACTTAGTTCTTTGCGCTCACGTTCACTTTGTTCAATGCGTTTTTTAAGTGCATCAGCTACAGCAGGATTTTTATGCAGGTAGTTATCCAGCTCTTTGTTCAGAAAATCGGCTATGAAAGCTTTCATTGATGGACCACCTTCCCATACATACTGAGAACCCAGTTTTGTTTTAGTTTGGGATTCAAATACAGGTTCCTGTACTCTTACAGATATTGCAGCACAAATACTTTGGCGAACATCTGATGCGTCATAATCTTTCTTGAAAAACTCGCGAATGGTCTTTACGAATGCCTCGCGGAATGCGCCCTGGTGAGTACCTCCCTGTGTGGTGTGCTGCCCGTTTACAAAAGAGTATATGTCTTCGCCATAATCACCCGTATGGGTTATAGCTGCTTCTATATCTGTTCCTCTCAGGTGAATGATAGGGTAGCGAAGGTTGTCAGGATTTGTTTTCCTTGTAAGCAGATCCAGCAAACCATTTTTCGAAATATAGTTTCTGTTGTTGAAATGTATTTGCAGCCCGGCATTTAGAAAGCAGTAATTCCATACCTGGTTTTCAAGGTACTCATGAAGAAAATGGTAATTGCGAAAAACCGTTTCATCAGGGGTGAAAACTACCAGTGTGCCATTAGGCTCTGTTGTGGCTGTTTCTTTATGTTCTTTGGTAAGTATACCTCTTTCAAACTCTGCTACCTTAGCGCGGCCTTCGCGGAATGAAGCTACTTTAAAATACTTGCTGAGCGCATTCACAGCTTTTGTACCCACACCATTAAGCCCCACAGATTTCTGAAAGGCCTTGCTGTCGTATTTGGCACCTGTATTTATTTTGCTTACTACATCTACCACCTTGCCCAAAGGGATGCCACGGCCAAAATCCCGCACGGTTACTGCGCCCTCTGCTATAGTCAGCTCCACGCGTCGGCCATTACCCATGGCAAACTCATCTATACAGTTGTCCATTACCTCTTTCACCAGCACATAGATACCATCATCTACGCTGCTGCCATCGCCCAGCTTCCCTATATACATACCGGGGCGCAGGCGTATATGCTCCCGCCAGTCCAGCGATTTTATACTGTCTTCGTTATATTCGTTATTAATTAGTTCTGCCATTATATTTTCTTGCGTCTTTTTGGAATTTGTTTTGCCTGCTTTAGTTTGTACTGATTACCATCCGCTCGCCAGCACATCAGCTATATGCATGGTTTGTATAGGCAGTTTTTTCTCATTGATGTATCCCTGTATGTGCATCATGCAGCTTACATCGGTAGTGATCATGTATTTTGCACCCGTATCGAGCGCACTTTTTACTTTGGTCTGAGCCATGCCTATAGAAATAGGCTCAAACTTTATAGCAAAAGTGCCGCCAAAACCACAACAGGTTTCACATTCGCTCATTTCCACCATTTCCAGCCCACTTACATTAGCCAGTAATTTGCGGGGAGCTTCTTTGATACCACACTCCCTGAGTGCCCCACATGCATCATGATAGGTAGCTTTGCCGTTAAGCACCGCTCCCAGGTTATCAGCCTGGAGCACTTTATCAAGGAACTCAGTAAACTCATAAGTGTTTTCCCGAACCTGGTTGCAAAGGTTATGATCTGAGCTGTTATCAAAAAGGTCGTCATAAAAATTACGTACATAACCTGTACAGGAGCCGCTGGGGCTTACTATATATGTGTTTTCCTTAAAATCGTGAAGAAACTTGGTAGCTACAGACTTAGCCTCATCTCTGTAGCCAGCATTAAACGCAGGCTGGCCGCAGCAGGTTTGTTTTGTATTATAGGTAACCTCACAACCTAGTTTTTCCAGCACCTTTACCATATTCATACCTGTTTCGGGGTATAACTGGTCTACAAAACAGGGTATGAATAATTGAACCTTAGGCATGTTGAAAATTGAAATTAAAAGTGAAAAAGCCTGTTTTAAATGCAAGTGCTAAGATAACAAAATGAACAGACTGATGAATATAGAAAGTTATTCACATTATGTTATAACAACAGTACATTTTTAAATTAGAAATAGACTATTACTTTTCATTTATATATAGTTTTTATTTTTATCGTGTTGTCTTTTGTTGAAAAATGCCGTATTTTTTTAGAGCGAGGTCGAAAATTTTTGTAGAAGTTTCATTTTATTTAAATTTACATTATATATAACTATTCTTTCTATTAAATATAATGCAATTATTGCTGTTAGAATATACCGTATGTGGATTTTGTGAAAACACTGTCTTGTTATTTATATTACCTGGCAAAGGTAGGAAGGTGTTTGTGGAAGAAACGGTTGTTGGTACCAACAAAATTTGTATGCTTTGCGTGGTAAGGGTTTTAGCTTATTTATTATGATTTTTACGGTATGTTATTTATCAATTTTTTCGACTTAATGATTTGGTTATAAATTATTGAGATGCCCTTCTTCTTTTACTTTCATGGATTTAACTATATACATTTGATACAGCTATGGAAAATAACATTGAAATAAAGGCGGTAAGTATCGCTGCGCATTATGATGAAATATCTAAAATGATGCTGGAGCTACATAAGCATGAACATAGCTTATTTGATAAAACCGCTCCGTGGTCAGATATTGAAGCCGGATATATGCGGCATGTTATAAAAATGCAGGAAGAGTGTAACGGGCAGTGTCTTGTTGCTTATCTTGATAATGCTGCGGTTGGGTTTATTTTTGGTTACATAGAAGAGCAGGATGACAGCCGCATAGAAATATATGAAGGAAAGGAGCTTTATATATCAGATGGCTATGTAGCCCATGAATACAGAAGGCAGGGTATCTATCATAAACTTAACCAGCAAATAGAACAAAACTACATAGCTAAAGGGGTAAGAAGGATAGTGCGCTATACGCTGGTAAACAATACAGGAATGCGGCAGATGCTGGAGAACAGCGGATATGAGGTGACCAGGCTGCTTTATGAAAAGTGGCTATAAATATAATATAATTTAGGAACGTTGACCAAATAACTTCCACAACTTAGCTCGTTCTTTTTCTTTTGTTCTGCGTTGTAAAAGTCTTTAAATAGTCCACTATTCGCAGATTTTACGCCTTGAACAAAAGAAAAATAACTTCATTAACTTGCAGAACTTATTTTGTCAATGTTCCTTCACAATAGATTAATTGGCTGACAGGATAATATAGTTACTTTTACCGTTTTTTAATTTACTCCTTCTTATGTGCTTTTCGGCTACAGCCAGCTTTGGATCTTGTGCGCTATTGACAACAATTGGTGTTGTAACAATGGCTAAAACTAAAACAGGCCCGCAAAGGTTCCTGGCTGCTATGCCGCTTATATTTGCTTTTCAGCAATTCTCAGAAGGGTTTGTATGGCTTTCAGTTCAGCATGCTGAATTTGCCCAATGGAAGCATATAGCTATGTATTCTTTTCTTATTGATGCACAGCTTGTCTGGCCATTGTTCGTGTCCTTTGCAGTGTGGAATATAGAGCCCGACCCTTTGAGAAAAAAGAAGCTGCTATGGTTTCCTGTATCCGGGATACTGGCCGGTTTATTTTTTATTTATTGCCTTTGTTTTTGTACAGCTGATGTTGTAGTAAGTAACTATCATATACAATATGTGCTTGATTTTCCACTGGTACACCGGTGGTTTTATGGTATCATTTACTTTATTCCTGCTATGGTGCCTACATTCTTTTCTTCTGTGAAAAGGATGTCATGGCTTGGCTCACTGCTGTTCATTTCGTATCTTATATCCAGATTTTTCTACAAAGATTATATCGTATCTGTATGGTGCTTTTTTGGAGCGTTGAGTAGTATAGTGGTGTTGCTCATCATTATGGGGCAGGGAAATAATAGCCGGAAAGTGGCAGTAAATAATGCGGCAGCCTAGCAGTTCAGATAATCAATTTCATTCTCTTTTTGAACCAACTCTTGCACACAAGCATTATTGCAGTGAATCACACGCACAGTAACGATAGAAGCAATTAATAATCCCTAAACATGTACCAGCAGCTGCGGGCCGTTAGCGGAAATATTTTAATAGACAAGTTATTGGAGGTAGTTTAAAAATCAAGCTCTTCCTTTACCGGCAGTGCCGCAAGATTTGGTAGCTTGATAACGTGCATCCATGCCAGTAAGCGGATAACAGGATAAATAGGATCAACCTCATGCCACTTTCTACCGAAATTAATAGCAGAGGGATATTTGTGATGATTGTTGTGGTATGACTCACCAAGCATCAATACATCTACAGAAAATAAATTTTGTGAAGTGTTTTTCATCTCATAGCTCGCATATCCATACTTGTGTGCAAACCAGTTGATAATAGCGCCATGTACAGCTCCCATTGCAAAAATCACCGGCAATAATAAATACCACCATGCTGAGGTTGCGAACATAACAAAGATGCCAATATAAATAGCTACCCACATGATGCGCGAAAAAGCCGAGTCGGCAAACCGGTCGAATTTATCCCATTCGGGCAGGTTTTTTGTAAAGCGGTCTTCAACTACAAAAGTGCCATTCATAATATCACGGTATATGATACGTGTGCGCCACATCATAGAAAATACATTCTTAGAATAAGAAGGGGAGTGCGGGTCAAGTTCGGTATCAGTGTATGCATGATGCAGCCTGTGCATTATAGCATAAGCACGGGGACTCATATATGATGAGCCCTGGGTGATGAAAGAGAGTACAAAAAACACTTTTTCAGTTCTTTTACTCATTTTAAACGCACCATGCGCAGCATACCTGTGCTGAAAAAATGTCTGGCAAAAAAGCGAGAAATACCAGATACCGATAAAAAAGAATAAAATAAACATACTAATAGCTTGAAAGATGACTTGATACAGTAGAAAACGCGGAAAATTGAATCTTACAAGCCACTGTACAAGTGGTGAGGACCGAGGCTATGATACGCTATGATCTAAAATAATATAGGTAAAGATAATTCTTTTATTGTTAAGGTAATATGAATACTTGTCAAAATGGTTTATATAGGAGTAAAGTCAGGTAAATAAAAAGAATCAGAGTGATGCGTATTCCAATTCATTTTTGCACTAATTTTCACTAAAATTACTATCATGAAGAAAATAGGCATTATTGGTTCGGGCGTTGTGGCCCAGTCGCTGGGTTCCGGATTTCTTAAACATAATTATGAGGTGATGCTTGGTTCACGTGATATATCGAAGCTTGCAGTCTGGAAAGACAAAGCTGGGGATAAGGGGCATACCGGCAGCTTTGAGCAGGCCGCGGAATTTGGAGATATTATAGTGCTTGCAGTAAAAGGACATGCAGCTGCCGCAGCAATAGAACTCGCAGGGCCGCAAAACCTGCACCGGAAGACGGTGATAGACACATCAAACCCTATAGCCGCAGTCCCCCCCGAAAACGGGGTGCTTAAATATTTTACCACACACGACGAATCGCTGATGGAGCAATTACAAACACAGTTTCCGGAAGTGCATTTTGTAAAGGCTTTTAATAGCGTGGGTAACGCATTTATGGTTAACCCTTCGTTTTCTGAAAAACCTACTATGTTCATCTGCGGAAATAATGATGCATCAAAAAAAGAGGTACACCATATACTGGAGCAGTTTGGCTGGGAAATAGCAGATATGGGCAAGGCGACTGCAGCGCGGGCTATAGAGCCTTTATGTATGCTGTGGTGTATACCAGGCATGCTTAAAGGAGAGTGGAACCATGCCTTCAGATTAATAAAAGCGTAACAATTTTAAAACGGGGAAAAACTAATTCCGTAGTGATAGCTATGACAAACCAAAATTGTGAATAGCTTTACAGAAGAACATATCAATTATAAATATTGTTTCTGTTTTTACTTTTTTACTTTTAAATCTATGGAGCCAATAATCACAGTACGCCACTTAAATAAGCAATATGGCGATAAGGTAGTACTTAACAATATAAGCCTTGATATTTTCCCTGGCCAGATAATAGGCTACATAGGCCCCAACGGTGCCGGTAAATCAACTACGGTAAAGATACTCACAGGCATTATACAGGATTATGAAGGCGATGTAGTAGTGATGGGCAAAAGGCTCAGGGACAATGTGCTGGAGGTAAAGAGCAAAATAGGTTATATACCTGAGCTGGCAGAACTCTATGATCTGCTTACTCCAAGAGAATATCTCTCTTTTATTGGTAAGCTATACCACTTACCGGATGATATCATAGAAGAGCGCTCCCGCAAAATGCTTGATTCCTTTGGTTTACTACCCAATATAGATCAACGCATGGATAGTTTTTCTAAAGGTATGCGCCAAAAGGTGCTCATAACATCAGGCCTGCTGCATAATCCTACTATAGTGATCATGGATGAGCCGCTCTCCGGCCTGGACGCTAATGCAGTGATACTGATAAAGGAACTTCTGCAGGCACTGAAGCAGGAAGGCAAAACAATTTTCTACTGCTCACATATGATGGACGTGGTGGAAAAAGTATCTGACAGAATCATGCTGATAACTAATGGCAGCATTATAGCTGATGGGACTATTGATGAGTTGCGGCAGGGTAGCAACGACTCCCTGGAGCAGATATTCTCCCGTCTTACCTCAAGCGGCAACCAGGTGCAAAAAGCCGATGACATGGCTGCGGCTATGAATGACAGAGGATAGGCGTGGGGAAATTCCAAAAAAAGAAAATCCAAATTCCAAAGAAAAAATATAGATAAGTGAAAAGTCGAAAATGAAAAATAATTATACTTTTTAATTGCCCGATAATAGCTTTCTACTTTTTACTTTAGACTTTCTACCTTAGATTAAATATATGAACAAATTATTTTTATACCTGGTAATGCTTCCATCTGCGCTGTGGCGTAGTATGGGAGCTGATATACCTCAATTGCGTGCCCTTCTGCAAACCAGGTTAATGATAGACGACCGTAAGCCCATGAGCCTGGGAATGAGGCAGACCAAACAGAAAAAAGACCGCAAGCATGGGAGTGTTTTGAACAGTTTTATTTTCCTCATTATGGGAGCAGTATATATGTTCCCTATAATCAGTATATCAGACCGTATTTTTTCCCTCACACTCTATTTTTCATTTTTATTGGTCGTAATGACTTTTATGCTTATTACCGACTTTTCAAATGTGCTCTTTGATGCGAAGGATAAATATATTTTATTTCCCCGTCCCATAAATGACCGTACACTGGTATTGGCAAGGATGCTGCATGTATACATTTACCTGCTTCGTATTATGCTTCCTATGTCTTTACCGGCATGGATAGTACTGGGAGTTTTTGACGGATGGAAATCCGCATTGCTTTTTCCATTGCCACTGATATTGGTAATATTTATGGCACTCTTCATAGTCAATAGTGTATACCTTCTGGTGCTTAGACTAACGAAACCCGAGAAATTCAAAGATGTTATTAACTATTTTCAGGTTGTTACTTCTATTATATTTTTTGCCAGTGTTTATTTATTGCCGCGTATATTCAAAAATGGCGAACGTGTTGATATCAGCATTCTTAGCTATCCATGGATAAAATATCTGCCCTCTTACTGGCTGGCAAGTTGCTGGTCATGGATTGGGTTTCCGCTTTCTCTTGTGGGAACTTCTTATTTTAGTTTGTTGGCTATTGCTTTCCCCTTATTGTGTATTTATATAGTAGTAAACAGGCTGGCGCCGGAATTTTCCCGAAGGATAGCCGGCATTGATGCTGTAGATGTAGTTATGAACAATCCTTTACCGGGATCAAAGCAACGCGCTCCTGCTACATTCTATAAGAAAATGGCAAACCTGTTTAACCGCACTGAAGATGGAAAAGCTGGCTTTATGATTGCCTGGTTGCAAACATCGCGCAGCAGATCTTTCCGTATGAGGGTATATCCTGCATTTGCTTTTATCCCTATCTACTTTATTTATCTGCTTACATCCGGAAACAGATCTTTTAACTATGCACTTACACATCTTGCCGATGGGAATAAGTTTTTATTGCTGCTATACATGACATCATTTGCTATGGTTTCAGCATTGACTTATCTTACCATGTCTGACCAATATAAGGCGGCGTGGGTATATTATGCTACTCCACTTGCGGCGCCTGGCCGTGTAATGGCAGGAGCACTAAAAGCGATATGGGTAAAGTACTTTTTGCCTTTTTTTATAATTACGTCCATTTTTGTTATTTATATATGGGGGGCTGCAAGAATACCAGATGTATTGCTGGCATTGGTCAATGTCACTCTTGTGGTAACCTGCATCGCCCGTATCAGCTTTCGCCACCTGCCTTTTTCTGTTATGGAGCAGATGAAGCAGGGAGGTGCCCGCTTTATGAAATCGTTTTTAGTTATGATCATACCTGCGACACTTGGTATTGGGCATTTCTTTGCCTTACCTATGCTATGGCTGAAGATCATCTTTTTGATTTTATCATCCATTCTCCTTTGGCTGGCACTGGATAGCTATGCTGAAACAAGCTGGGATAATATGATAAAAACACAATCAGAATAACCGGGAAGTAACCACGGGCAATTTGCTTACTTTTGCATTTTATACAAATTCGGATATGCTCAGAAATATTGTAATAATACTTATTGCTGTTTTAGCGCTTACTTCCTGCCACAAAAGAAACGTAAAGAATGTGAAAGCAAAAAAAGCTGATTCTATGGTAGGAATAGATGTACATACTTTATCTAATGCAGACAGTATAGATATGCAGCACCTGGACCTGGATATAAATGTTGATATGGCAAAAAAGCAGATCAGCGGCTGTGCGTTATGGACTATAAATAACAGAACAAAACAAAAAGAACTGAAGCTTGATACCTATGATCTTACAATAGACAGTGTATATGTTGATGGGCAGAAGGTGCCTTACCAACTGGATTCACCAATAAAATTTTTGGGAAGTGCATTGCATATTCCTGTAAGCAGTAGCAGTAAAATGGTGAAAATCTGTTACAGAACAGGCAAAGATGCACGTGCCTTGCAATGGCTGGATCCGCAACAGACCTATGATAAAAAATATCCGTTTCTCTACACCCAATCAGAATCGATTTATGCGCGCTCCTGGATACCATGTGCCGATGGACCGGGTATCAGGTTTACCTATTCTGCGAAAGTATCTGTGCCCAAAGGCCTGATGGCATTAATGAGTGCTACCAATCCTCAGGAGAAAAATGATAGCGGCACGTACCGGTTTAATATGGAGATACCTATCCCTGCATACCTGATGGCTTTGGCCGTAGGTGATATCACTTTCAGCAGCATAGATGACCGCACCGGCGTATATGCCGAACCGGGAATGATAGAAAAAGCAAGGTATGAATTTGAAGATGTGGGCAGAATGGTAAACACAGCGGAGCAGCTTTATGGTCCTTATCGCTGGGGGCGCTATGATGTGCTGGTATTACCTCCAGGATTCCCGATAGGTGGTATGGAAAACCCGCGTCTTACTTTCTGTACTCCCACCATTATTGCCGGTGACCGCTCGCTGGTAAGCCTTATAGCGCATGAGCTGGCCCATAGCTGGAGTGGCAATCTCGTAACCAATGCTACATGGGATGACTTCTGGATGAATGAAGGGTTTACGGATTATTTTGAGCGCCGCATAGTGGAGCAGATGCTTGGCAAAAGCTATTCTGATATGCTGTGGGAACTTGGCTACCAGGACCTTGTAACAGCCGTAAATGACTTGAGCAAGGAAAACCCAAAAGATACCTGGCTGAAACTAGATCTCAAAGGCCGTGATCCTGATGACGGGCTTACAGATATCCCTTATGAAAAAGGTGCCCACTTCTTAAAGTTGATTGAGAATACAGTAGGCAGGGATAGGTTCGACCAGTTCCTGGCAAAATATTTTGATGCGCATGCGTTTAAGACAATCACTACAGAGGCTTTCCTTGCTTATATGGATACTACACTGCTGAAGGACGACAGTGTAAGCAAAAAGAGCCTGGATATCAATGCGTGGGTGTATGGCCCCGGTATTCCTGCTAATTGCCCAAGGGCGGGACAGGAGCGCTTTATGAAGGTAGATGCAGAGCGAATAAAATTTTTAAACGATACACCTCCAGCTAACCTGGCTACAGTAGACTGGACTACACATGAGTGGCTTCAATTCCTGAGGCAAATGCCACCAGCCCTTTCATCCAATCAAATGGCACGGCTTGATGATGCTTTCCGCTTTACAAAGACCGGTAACAGTGAGATCGCTGATCTTTGGTTTGTGATGGCAGTTAGGGCCAATTATACCCCCGCATTTCCTGAGATGGAAACTTTCCTGAGCAGTGTGGGTCGCCGCAAATTCCTGGAACCACTCTATGGAGAGATGATGAAAACACCACATGGTGTAGAAATGGCAGTAAGGCTCTACCAGAAATACAGGAAAAATTATCACCCGCTTGCACAAGAAAGCCTGGATAAGCTGATACTTAAAAAATAAAATAAATTTGTTTAATATTTAGGGGCTGATCTGTATCAGCCCCTTTTTTGTTATAAAGAGGGATATGAATTTTGTTTTTTTAGATAATATGCTTAATTTTAAAAATTATTAACACATTGAATCGTATATAAAAGGAATGTAAATGTTTACTGCATTATTTCTTTAAAACAGATTATGAAACATAGAGAGAAAATACTTTATTTTATTAGTATTAATATGGCTTTTCTTTTTATCTTCTCGTGCATTACTCCATTATCCCTTTGTGCCCAATCTAAAAAAACAAAGGAAGATGATAAGGAATCAGTGATCGATTCAAAAGTAAGAGATGAGATGCAATGGATGCAGCAAATTTTGGGGCTTAGCGATGCACAATATGATAAGGTAAATATTGTTACCTATACATATATCAGGCAATCAGACAGCTCAGAAAATATGCGTGATATGCAGGTAAGAAAGGCTTTTTTAACCCAATGCACGAAGAAAAAAGATGCTGACCTTAAACTGATATTGAACGCAGATCAATACAAAACCTATTTAGCTAAAAAAGACAAAAAGCATACTACTGCCAGATCACCCTTTGTGCACAGCTATTAATTCGGTTTCTTTAGCTGTTCTATAGAATAAACATCCTGAATAGATGAGGGTTGCGGTATACCAAAGTGCGATGATTTTTGAAGCATATATTATCTTGTAGTGTACGATAGGCAGGTAGCCATCCGGGA